>WOYI010600209.1_pt1 | contig 86123 bp, 78 predicted proteins | sample 6423411 | NCBI WGS metagenome assembly WOYI01 (sample SAMN13441803, study PRJNA592873) | oil field metagenome | biome: oil field; feature: oil-well bore; material: oil-contaminated soil; isolation source: oil-contaminated soil from oil-well borehole | place: Germany: Wietze | collected 2016-10-18 ...
CCGAGCTTCAGACGTTCATTCGCGCCCGGATTGATCGACTGACTTTCACGGAGATCGCCGACGAGATCGCCGCGCATTTCCCTCCGGCGCGCCGAGTTCGCCGAGCAGTGCAACTTCCTCAGCGGCGTTCTCGGCGGGCGGAGATACTACGAGGAGAAGCACGGTCATATGGATCTGCGGCGGATGCACACCCATGTCCCGATCTCGCGGCAGGATGCCGAGGACTGGCTGTTCTGGATGGACCGGGCGCGCGCCCGGAACGGCCTTGCCGGACCCGAAATCGACCGGCTGCGCGCCACGTTCCGGCGGATCTGCCTGATGATGCTCGTCAACGACCTCGCGGAATGGGGATGCAGGCCGGACGGACCGGGCCGGCCGGCGCCTGACCCAGCCAGCGGCCCGGCAAGCCGGGCGCGAAGGGTGCTGCGGAGCCGAAGCGCCGAACGCAAGGCGCATTCCGGCCTCTGCGGCGGGGCGCATCACTGCCCCGGCCACGTCACCCCCCTCAGAAGTCGAGGTTCTCGACGTTCAGCGCGTTCTGCTGGATGAATTCCCGCCGCGGCTCCACCACGTCGCCCATGAGCTTGGTGAAGATGTCGTCCGCCTCGGCCACATCGTTCACCTTCACCTGGTTGAGCACTCGCGCCGACGGATCGAGCGTGGTTTCCCAGAGCTGCTCGGGGTTCATCTCGCCGAGACCCTTGTAGCGCTGGAGGGTCAGCCCCTTCTCGCCCTCCTGCAGGATCGCGGCCAGCAGTTCCAGCGGCCCGTGGATCAGCTGCTCGCGGTCCTTGCGGACCAGCTTCGCGAGCGATCCGTAGACCTCCTGCAGGCTCTTCGTATGGGTCGCGAGCCGCCGCGCCTCGCCCGACCGCAGGACGCCGCCGTCGAGCGTCCGCACCTCCTCGACGCCGCGCAAGCTCCGCGAGAAGCGCAGCCCGTGGTCCTGCGTCGGACGGCCCTGCCAGCCGCGCTCGTACTCGACCGCGACATCGTCGAGGCGCTTGGCCACCTCGTTCGCCACGCCCTGCGCGTCAGCGTCGATCCGGCCTGGCAGGAGCGCGCCGGCAATGGCGGATTGTTCGAGGATCCGGGTCGGGTAATGGGTCGGAAAGGCCATCAGGCTGCGGCGCACCACGCGCGCCTCCTCGACGACACGGGCGAGATCGGCGCCGCCGATCTCCTCGCCGCTGTCGAGCCGCAGGATCGCCCCGTCGATCCCCTGCTGGATGAGGTAATCCTCCAGCGCCGCCTGATCCTTGAGGTAGACCTCCGACTTGCCGCGCGCGACCTTGTAAAGGGGCGGCTCGGCGATGAAGAGGTGCCCCTGTTCGATCAGCTCCGGCATCTGCCGGAAGAAGAAGGTGAGCAGGAGCGTGCGGATATGCGCGCCGTCCACGTCGGCATCGGTCATGATGATGATCTTGTGATAGCGGAGCTTGCCGAGGTTGAACTCGTCCCGCCCGATCCCGGTGCCGAGCGCGGTGATCAGCGTGCCGATCTGGTCCGAGCCGAGCATCCGGTCGAACCGCGCGCGTTCGACGTTGAGGATCTTGCCGCGCAAGGGCAGGACCGCCTGGTTTTGCCGGGCACGGCCCTGTTTGGCCGAGCCGCCGGCGCTGTCGCCCTCGACGAGGAACAGCTCCGACAGGGCGGGGTCCTTCTCCTGGCAATCGGCAAGTTTCCCCGGCAGCGAGGCGACGTCCATCGCCGTCTTCCGCCGCGTCAGTTCGCGCGCCTTGCGGGCGGCTTCCCGCGCCAGCGCCGCCTCGATGATCTTGCCGACGATGACCTTGGCCTGGGCCGGGTTCTCCTCGAACCACTCGCCGAGCTTCTCGTTCACCAGGTTCTCGACCGCAGGGCGCACCTCGGAGCTCACCAGCTTGTCCTTGGTCTGGGATGAGAATTTCGGGTCCGGCACCTTCACCGACAGAACGCATGTCAGCCCCTCGCGCGCATCGTCGCCGGTGAAATCCACCTTCTCCTTCTTCGCGATGCCCGAGGTCTGGGCATAGGTGTTGATGGTCCGCGTCAGCGCCCCCCGGAAGCCCGCGAGATGGGTGCCGCCGTCGCGCTGGGGGATGTTGTTGGTGAAGGGCAGCACCATCTCGTTGTAGCTGTCGTTCCACCACATCGCGACTTCGACGCCGATGCCGCCGCGCTCGCCATTGATGTAGATCGGCTCTTCGAGGGCCGATGTCTTGTGGCGGTCGATATACTTGACGAATTCCCGCACGCCGCCTTCGTAGAACAACTCCGAGCGCTGCAGTTCCGCGCCCCGGTTGTCCTCGAGGATGATCTTCACCCCGGAATTCAGGAAGGCGAGTTCGCGAAGCCGCGTCTCGAGCGTCTTGAAGCTGAAGTCGAGGTTGGAAAACGTGCCGTCCGGGTGGTTGGTCTTGGCTGCGGCGAGGAATCGCACTTCGGTGCCCTTCTCGCCGGGCGCCGCATCGCCCACCACGCGCAAGTGTTCGACCGTGTCGCCATGCTCGAACTTCGCGTAATGCTCCTTGCCGTTCCGCCAGACCCGCAGCTCCAGCCAGTCGCTGAGCGCGTTGACGACCGAGACGCCGACCCCGTGCAGGCCGCCCGAGACCTTGTAGCTGTTCTGGTCGAATTTCCCGCCGGCATGAAGCTGGGTCATGATGACCTCGGCCGCCGAGACGCCCTCCTCGGTATGGATATCGGTTGGAATGCCGCGCCCGTTGTCGCGAACCGAAACCGAGCTGTCGGCGTGAATTCGCACCCGGACGAAGTCGGCGTGACCGGCCAGCGCCTCGTCGATGCCGTTGTCGACGACCTCGTAGACCATGTGGTGCAGGCCCGAGCCGTCATCGGTGTCGCCGATATACATGCCGGGCCGCTTGCGCACGGCCTCCAACCCCCTGAGAACCTTGATGGAATCCGCGCCGTATTCGGCCGGTTGCTGCGCGTCGTCGGTCATGCAAGCCTGTCCTTGTCCTTGTGCGCATTTTATAGGCCCTCGGGCAGGGATTGTCACGCCGAAGACACAAGATTTGGTGGGCGGGCGCTGGTCGTCCTGCTATCGGGCGAGGCGGGCGAACCGCGTGGCCCGCCATGTCCCGATTGCGGACCGAAACGGACGCCCTTCGCCCGGAATCAAAGCGCAGCCGCCGGGCTGGCGCCCGCCCGACTCCCGGTCCGAGAGGCGGATGAGCCCGCTGCGAAGACCTCAGACCTTCACCACCGCGATCAGCACCCCGACCGCGATCAGCAGCCCCCCGGCCCCGACATTCATCCGCCAGAGCGCGCGGGGCGATTTCAGGAGCCCCCGCGCCTGACTGACCAGCGCCGCGAGGAAGAGGTTGCCCACCAGCGGCACCGTCATCGACGCCATGGCGATCGCCGCGATATCCGGGCCCGTCACGTGGCGCAGGTCGAAGAAGCCCGGCAGCACCCCCATGTAGAAGAGGATTGCCTTCGGATTGCCGAGGATCGCCGCGACCCCGGCCGAGAACCCCGCCCAACGGCCCGGCCGGGTCAGCCTGCCGTCGGCCGAGACCGGCTGCCCGGCATGGCGGATCAGAAGCCACCCCATCAGCACGAAGATCGCCGCCGCGACATAGCGCATCACGGTCATGAACGCGCCCCACTGCTCGACGATCCAGGCCAGCCCGAAGATCGCGACCAGCGGCCAGACGAGGTCGCCGAGCGTCACGCCGAGCGCCAGCGGCCAGGCGCTCGCGAAGCCTCCGGTCAGCGCCCGCGCGGTGATCGCGACCCAGACCGGGCCGGGGGTGATCCAGAGGATCCCGAGCGCCCCGAGATAGAGCAGCACTGCGCCCGCCGAGAGTGTCATGTCAGCCTCGCCCTACATGAGACCGCGCCCGGCCAGCCACCGGGCGCGTCGTGTGATCCGGGACAAAGTCCCCGTGAACGGAAATTCCATTGTCGTATCGATTCAGCAGGCCAGGTCCGGTTTCACCCGCGAAACCCGCCCGTTCACGCCCCGCCCGGCAAGGTGAGGCTGCCATCCTCCCCGAGCGGCCAGAACGGGTTCATCGCGACCTCCCAGACATGTCCGTCGGGATCGGCGTAATATCCCGAATAGCCGCCCCAGAAGACCTTCTCCGGCCTCTTCAACGGCGCCGCCCCGGACGTCACCGCAGCCTCCCAGGCGGCGTCCACCTCGGCCTCGGTGGCGAAATTCTGCGCCAGCGTCATCGCCCCGGTCCCGAGCGTCCGCCCCGGCCGCCCCTGATCGGCCGCCAGCGCCGCCTTGCCGAAAAGCCCGAGGACCGCGCCGTGCATCTGGTAGAACACGACCCCGTCCTGCGCCACGGCCGGCCCCCAGCCGAGAGCCTCGTAGAAGGCCCGCGCCCGGCCGAGATCCTCAACCCCGAGGGTGATCAGGGTCACGCGTTGAGGGGTCATGATCCGGTCCTTTCGCTGACGACGGATAGCCCCTCCGCCTCGGTGACTTCGAAGACCTGGGCGCGGGATCCGAGCGTGTCGAAAAGCTCCCGCCCCGTCCCGGTCATGAATGCCTGCGCCCCGAGCGCGCAGATCTCGTCATAAAGCGCCGCCCGCCGTCCGGCGTCAAGATGGGCGGCGACCTCGTCGAGAAGGAGGATTGGCGGCGCCCCGAAATCCTCCGCCAGCGCCCGCCCGTTGGCGAGGATAAGCGAGATCAGCAGTGCCTTCTGCTCACCGGTCGAGGCCTGCGCCGCCGGCACCCCCTTCGCCGCATAGACCGCGCCGAGATCGGCGCGGTGGGGGCCGACAAGCGTCCGTCCCGCCGCCATGTCGCGGCCCCGACCCGCCGCGAAGGCCACCGCGAGAGCGTCAGGCGCCGACGGCATCGTTTCCCCCTCCGGTCCGAGGATCGTGAGGTCCGCCGCCGGAAACGCCGTCTCGGCCCCGGCCTGCGCGTCCGCGACGCGGGCGACGGCCCCGGCGCGGTTCGCCTCGATGACCGACCCGGCCTCGGCCATCTGCGCCTCGAGCGCGCCGTACCAGCCCGGATCGCGGACCTCGTCGCGCAACAGCCGGTTGCGCTCCCGCATCGCCTTCTCGTAGGTCAGGACCGCCTCGGCATGGCCCGGCTCGAAACTCAGCGTCATCCGGTCGAGAAACCGCCGCCGCCCCTCGGCCCCCTCGATCCAGAGCCGGTCCATCGCCGGCACCAGCCACAGCATCCGCGCGATCCGGCCGAGCGCCGCCTGCGGCGCCGCCTTGCCGTCGATCACGACCGACCGGGCCATGCCGGGCTCGGCGAAGGTCTCGACCTCGTGGGTCTGGTGCAGGCTCACGATCCCGGCGCGGAGCTTCCATCCCAAGGCCTCCGGCCGCCGCGCGATCTCGTCCGGCGCGGCCCGCCGCAATCCCCGGCCGGGCGACAAGAGCGACACCGCCTCGAGCACATTGGTCTTGCCCGCCCCGTTCGCACCGAAGATCGCGACGGGGCGGCCGTCGAACGCCATCTCCGTCCGCCGGTGTGAGCGGAAATGCGACAGAAAAAGCGATATGACGGCAAGCGCTGGCAAGACCCCAAAGCCCTTCATCTTGCCGGAAATATCCCCGCCGGAGGCTCCGGCGAAGCCGGATCAGACCCGCATCGGCATCACGACATAGACCGCCGAGGTGTCGTTGCCCTCGCGCATCAGGGTCGGGTCGCCGGCGGAATTGAACAGGAACACCGCATTCTCGCGGTCGACCTGGCTCGCGATCTCCAGGAGATATTTCGCGTTGAACCCGATCTCCAGCCGCTCGTCGCCGTAAGCCACGGCCAACTCCTCCTCGGCTGCCCCGGCATCCGGCGCGTTGACCGACAGGATCAGCCGGTCCTCGTCGAGCTGCAGCTTCACCGCTCGCGACCGCTCCGACGACACGGTCGCCACCCGGTCCACCGCCTTGGCGAATTCCGAGGCATCGACCTCCAGCCGCTTGGTGTTGCCGACCGGGATCACCCGCGTGTAATCCGGGAAGGTGCCGTCGATCACCTTCGAGGTCAGTGTGATCGCCGGGGTCGCGAAGCGCACCTTGGTCTCCGACACGGACACCGCGATCTGCATCTCGTCATCGTCGAGAAGCTTGCGCATCTCCCCCACCGTCTTCCGCGGCACGATCACGCCCGGCATGTTCGAGGCCCCCTCCGGCAAGGGCGCGTCGATCCGGGCCAGCCGGTGGCCGTCGGTGGCAACGCAGCGCAGGACCGGGCCGTCCTCCGACTGGGCGACATGCATGTAGACGCCGTTGAGGTAATAGCGCGTCTCTTCGGTCGAGATGGCGAATTTCGACTTGTCGAAGAGCCGCCGAAGAACCGGCGCCGGGGCCGAGAAATTGGACGTGTATTCCGACGAGGCCATCACCGGGAAATCTTCCTTCGGCAGCGTCGCCAGCGAAAACATCGAGCGCCCGGCCTCGACCGTGAGACGCCCGGCCGCACTGTCATCGGACAGTTGCACGAGCGCGCCGTCCGGCAGCTTGCGGACGATCTCGTGCAGCATCACCGCCGAGACCGTGGTGGCGCCGGCGCGCTCGACCTGGGCGGGGGCCTTGTCCACCACCTCGATATCGAGGTCGGTGGCGCGGAAACTGACGGTGTTGCCCTCCGCCTCGATCAGCACATTGGCAAGGATCGGGATCGTGTTGCGCCGCTCCACGACCGACTGGGCCTGACCCACCGCCTTCAGAAGCGTCGCGCGCTCGATGCTGATCTTCATTTCCATCCCCTTGAGGTCGCCGGGAGGGGAAAGTTAGCAACTTTCCCCTCAGGCTCAAGAATTTTCGGGACTGTCCATTGGATTGGGCAGAGGGTCAAGGCCGCTCGCGCGGGATCAGGCTTCGAGAAGCCGGCGCAAGAGTTCGACATCCTCGGCCAGCTGGCTGTCGGTCGCCTTCAGCTCCTCGACCTTGCGGATGCCGTGCATGATCGTGGTGTGATCGCGCCCGCCGAAGCGACGGCCGATCTCGGGCAGCGACCGGGTGGTCATCGACTTGGCCAGATACATCGCCACCTGGCGCGGCCGGGCGATGGTGCGCACCCGCTTCGGCCCGATCATGTCGGACAGGCGGATGTTGTAGTGCTCCGACACCTTGCGCTGGATCTCCTCGATCGTGACCTTGCGGTCCGAGGCGCGAAGGATGTCGGACAGGCAATCCTGCGCCAGTTCGAGCGTGATCTCGCGCCCGACGAGCGAGGCGAAGGCGAAGAGCCGGGTCAGCGCGCCTTCGAGCACGCGGACATTCGTCGTGATCCGGTGGGCGAGGAATTCCAGCACACCGTTCGCCAGCTTCAGGCCGGGATACTGGCCGCGGTAAAGTTCAGCCTTCTGCTGCAGGATGCCGAGGCGCAGTTCGTAATCGGTCGGATGCAGGTCGACGACCAGCCCGCATTGCAAGCGGCTCTTGATCCGGTCCTCGAGATCCTTGATCTCGCCCGGCGCGCGGTCGGCCGAGATGACGATCTGCTTGTTCTGATCGACGAGCGCGTTGAATGTGTGGAAGAATTCCTCCTGGGTCGAATCCTTGCCGGCGATGAACTGGACGTCATCGACCATGAGGACGTCGACCGAGCGGAACATCTCCTTGAAGCCCATGATCTCCCTTTCGCGCAGCGCCTGCACGAAGCGGTACATGAACTGTTCGGCGGAAAGGTAGAGGACGCGCAGGTCCGGGCTGCGGGTCTGCAATTCGTGCGCGATGGCATGCATGAGGTGGGTCTTGCCGAGGCCGACGCCGCCATAGAGGAACAAGGGGTTGAACGTGACCGGCCCGCCTTCGGCCACGCGGCGCGCGGCGGCATGGGCAAGCTCGTTCGGCTTGCCGACGACGAAGCTGTCGAAGGTGAAGCGGGCGTCGAGGGGCGCGCCCGGAAGCTCGGCGTCGTCGCCCCTGCGGGGGCCGGGCCGGGCTGCGGGCTTCGCGCGCGGATCGGTGACCTTCTCGATGGGCGTCGGGCGCGGCGCCGCGACGTGGAATTCCACCCGCGCAACCTCATGCCCGGCCTTGACCAGATGCTGACGAATCTGTTCGGCGAAGTTGCGCGACACCCAGTCGCGCATGAATTTGGTCGGTGCCTCGAACCGCGCGATCCCGTCTTGCAGACGGTCGAGCGTCAGCGGCTCGATCCAGGTCGTGAAGTTGTTCTTTCCGAGCGTCTTGAGAAGTTCATGTCGTACCGGCCCCCAGGAGTCGTCTGTCATTTGAGTTTGCCCACGTCTCTTAGCACTGTCCCGCACAGCAGCTTGTGCCGATCTACTTTTTTCCGTGGCGATTCCTTCTGTCCCGCCTCCACGCAAGAACGGTCAAGACGCCGGAGCATCGCTCCGGCTCTCGCCGCTTCCACCGGGAAGCGCGGGTATTCTGGACATGGCAGCGACCGGACGACCGGCCTCCTGTCCGGGCCGTGCGGCAGGATGCCGGCGTCCGAACCAAACCCCGCCCGCCGAAAAGATCGGCGCGCGTTCCGGGCGTCGCAGGGTGCAGCTCCTGCTTCGACCCGTGGTTACCGCATGTCCCCCCAAGACGACGTGAATCGCTCGAAGACGCTAGCAAGGGCCGGGACGAGGTCGCAACTTATCTTCGCGCTTGACTCACCCTTTGTCGCGCCGAATCCGGAGAGCCTGTGCAAATGGGGCACAGGGGCCACAGGGGCCCCCAAAATGCAAAAAGGCGCAACCCGTGGCTGCGCCTCGATAATCACCGTCAGATTGAAGCGGTCAGGCCGAAAGCGCCTTCACGCGCGAGCTCAGGCGCGACATTTTCCGGGCGAAGGTGTTCTTGTGCAGAACGCCCTTGGTCACGCCGCGCGCCAGTTCCGGCTGCGCCGCCTTCAGGGCGGTGGCCGCGGTTTCCTGATTGCCCGAAGAGATCGCCTCTTCGACCTTGCGCAGGAAGGTGCGGATCCGCGAACGGCGCGCCTTGTTCACGTCCTGACGACGCTCGTTCTGGCGTGCGCGCTTCTTGGATTGGGGCGTATTGGCCATGTTTAATCTTCCGATTTCGGTGCGGGTAAATCTGAAGTCGCGCTTCTAGGCCCGACTCGGGCATAAGTCAACAGGGCGGTTGCAAGGTTTTTCCGCCTATCTGTCGCGGAACTGCGGCGTGCGTTTTTCGAGGAAGGCGCTCATGCCTTCCTTCTGGTCCTCGGTCGCGAAAAGCGCGTGGAAAAGCCGGCGTTCGAACAGAAGCCCCTCGCGCAGGGTCGTCTCGTAGCTGCGGTTCACCGCCTCCTTCACCGCGAGCGTGGCGAGCGTCGATTTCTCGGCGATCTTGCGGGCGGCCGCCATCGCCTCGGGGATCAGCTTGTTGGCCGGCACCACCCGACTGACGAGGCCCGATCGCTCCGCCTCGGCCGCATCCATGAAGCGGCCGGTCAGATTCATGTCCATCGACTTCGACTTGCCGACGAAGCGGGTGAGGCGCTGGGAACCGCCGATCCCGGCCATGACGCCCAGATTGATCTCGGGCTGGCCGAACTTCGCGGTATCGGCGGCGATGATGAAATCGCACATCATCGCCAGTTCGCAGCCGCCGCCGAGCGCGTAGCCAGCCACCGCCGCGATGATCGGCTTGCGGCAGCGCAGAAGCGCTTCGGTATTGGCGCCGAAGAGGTCGTCGGTGAAGACCTCGACGAAGCTCTTTTCCGACATCTCCTTGATGTCCGCACCTGCGGCGAAGGCCTTTTCCGACCCGGTCAGCACGATGCAGCGCACTTTTTCGTTGGCGTCGGCTTCGGTCACGGCGTCGCCCAGTTCGGCCATGAGCTTCGAATTCAGCGCATTGAGCGCGTCCGGCCGGTTGAGCCGGATCAGCGCGACATAGTCTTCGATCTCGACGATCAGGGTCTCGTAAGCCATGGGACCGGGCCTTTCTGCAGCTGCGAGGCCGAGTCCTACCAGCCCCGGCGAAGGGATCAAGTCATCTTTGACAGCGCGGGCAGAAGAAGGTGGAACGGCCGGACTGGACGATCCGGGTCACGGTGCCGGCGCAACCGGGCGCGGGACAGGGGGCGCCTTCGCGGTCGTAGACGCGGAACGTGTGCTGGAAATAGCCAAGCTCGCCATCGGCCTGACGGTAATCGCGCAAGGACGATCCGCCGGCCTCGATCGCCTCTCCCAGCACCTCGCGGATCACCGGAACCAGCGCCGCGACCCGCGCCGCCGCGATCTGGCCGGCCTTGCGGCGGGGATCGACCCGCGCCCGGTGCAGCACCTCGCAGACATAGATATTGCCGAGCCCCGCAACGATCTTCTGGTCGAGAAGGGCGGCCTTGACCGGCATTGCCCGGCCTTTCATGCGCCCGACGAGGTAGTCCTCGTTGAAGGCATTCCCCAGCGGCTCAGGCCCGATGTCGCGCAGAAGCCAGTGGCCGTCCGCATCCGCCGTCGCCACCAGGTCCATCGCCCCGAAGCGCCGCGCGTCGTTGAACGTCACCCGCGCGCCGCCCTCCATGTCGAGAACGACATGGTCGTGCTTTTCGGGGACGGGATGGTCGCGGTGAAACGCCCCCGGCATGGCGCCCGAGATCAGCATCCGCCCCGACATGCCGAGATGGATGAGCAGCGTCTCCCCGGTCGAGAGGTCCACGAGGATGTATTTCGACCGCCGCCTGAGCCCCGTCACCCGCGCGCCGGTCAGCCTTTCGGCCATGCGGTCGGGGAAGGGAAAGCGCAGATCGGGCCGGCGGATCCCGGCAGCAACGATCGCCCGTCCCTCCATCGCCGGCAACAGGCCCCGGCGCACGGTTTCGACTTCGGGCAGCTCGGGCATGGGCGATCCGGTGCGTCAACGCCGCATTGTCTCTGCGGCCAAGGCTTCTATAAGGAGGACGAGTTTCACCGGACGGCAAGGGCCAATGAGCGAGAGCGACACCCGCACCACCCATTTCGGGTTCATGGACGTGCCCGAGGGCGAAAAGGCCGGCATGGTCCACGGCGTCTTCACCCGGGTGGCGAACAAGTACGACATCATGAACGACGTGATGTCGGTGGGGATCCACCGGCTCTGGAAGGACGCGATGATGGACTGGCTGGCGCCGCGTCCGGGCCAGAAGCTCCTCGACGTGGCCGGCGGCACCGGAGACATCGCCTTCCGGTTCCTCAAGCGCGCGCCGGGGGCCGAGGCCACCGTGCTCGACATGACCGAGCAGATGCTGATCGAGGGCCAGAAGCGCGCCGAGGCCGAGAACATGGCCGACCGCCTCACCTGGGTCGTCGGCGACGCGATGGCGCTGCCCTTCGCCGACAATTCCTTCGACGTCTACACGATCAGCTTCGGCATCCGGAACGTGACCCGCATCCCCGACGCGCTGGCCGAGGCCTACCGCGTCCTGAAGCCCGGCGGGCGGCTGATGGTGCTGGAATTCAGCCAGTTGCCGAACCCGGCGATGCAATGGGCCTATGACCGCTATTCCTTCAACGTGATCCCGGTAATGGGCCAGATCGTCGCGAACGACCGCGACAGCTACCAGTACCTTGTCGAATCGATCCGCAAGTTCCCCGATCAGGAGGCCTTCGCGGCCCTTATCCGGCAGGCCGGTTTCGAGCAGGTCAAATACCGCAACCTGACGATGGGCGTCGCCGCGCTCCACTCCGGCTGGAAGATCTGAACTTGCGCGGACCGCACAACATCTGGCGGCTGATCCGCACCGGCGCGACCTTCGAGCGCACGGGTGCCATGAAGGTCGCTTTGGAAGCGATGGAGGTGCCGCCGCGGCTGCGCCTCGCCGCACGCATCTTCGGCTGGCCGTTCAAGTTTCTCGGCTATCGCGGCGATCCGGCGCAACCGCCGGTGACACGGGCGCTGACGGCACTCGGCCCCGCCTACATCAAGTTCGGCCAGGTGCTGTCGACCCGGCCCGACGTGGTGGGAGAGGAGCTCTCCGACCAGCTTCGCGTTCTTCAGGACAAGCTGCCGCCCTTCCCGACGAAGGTCGCCAAACAGACCGTCGCCGACGAGCTTGGGCAGAGCGTCGAGGCGCTCTTCTCGGAATTTTCCGAACCTGTCGCTGCGGCCTCCATCGCCCAGGTCCACCGGGCCCGGCTGGCGGAGACAGGCGAGGAGGTTGCGGTCAAGGTCCTCCGCCCCGGCATCGAACGCGCGTTCCAGCGCGACATCGACGCCTTCCATTTCGCCGCCGGACTGATCGAGGCGTTGTCGCCGGCCTCGCGGCGGCTGCGGCCCTCCGACGTCATCAGCCATTTCGAAAGCGTGGTGACGGGGGAGCTTGACCTCCGGCTCGAAAGTTCCTCGGCGTCCGAATTCGCCGCGAATACCGAGAAGGACGAAGGTTTCCAGGTGCCGAAGCCGGTCTGGAACCTGTCGTCGCGCCGGGTGATGACGCTCGGCTGGGCCGAGGGCATTCCCTTGGGCGATGTCGCGGCGATCCGGGCGGCGGGGCACGATTGCGTGGCCTTGTCCGAGCGGGTGCTGCAACTCTTCCTCAACCATGCGCTCCGCGACGGCTATTTCCACGCCGACATGCACCAGGGCAACCTCAAGGTCGCGGCCAACGGCGATATCATCGCCTACGATTTCGGCATCATGGGCTCGATCGACGAATATACCCGCCGGGTCTATGCCGAGATCCTGATCGGCTTCATCCGCAAGGATTACCGCCGCGTCGCCGAGGTGCATTTCGAGGCGGGCTACGTGCCCCGCGACCGCGATGTCGACGAGTTCGCCCGCGCACTGCGCGCCGTGGGCGAGCCGATTTTCGGCATGGATGCGACCCGCATCTCGATGGCGCGGCTCCTGAGCTATCTCTTCGAGGTGACCGAGCGCTTCGGGATGGAGACGCGGACCGAGCTGATCCTCCTGCAGCGCACGATGGTCGTCGTCGAGGGCGTCGCCCGCTCGCTCAACGCCAATATCAACATGTGGCAGGTCGCGCGTCCCGTCGTGGAGCTCTACATCCGCGAGAATATTGGGCCGCAGGCGCTGTTGCGCGACCTTTTGCGGACCGCGCGGGTGCTCGGCCGCTTCGGCCCGCGCCTGCCGCAGATCGCCGAGGCGCTGCTTGTCCGGCAGACCGAGGCGCCGCCACCGCCGCCGCGCCGGTCTCTGGCGGGAGCCGTGCTTCTGGTCCTGCTCGGGGCCGCCATCGCCGGCGGCGGGGTCGCGCTGGCCGCGCTGCTCTAGCCGGACTCAGGGGGCGGTGGGTTCGCGGACGGCCTTGATGTCGGACGGGGCGACGGTGCCGCCGCCCTCCATCACCAGAACCACGCCGCCGGTGCCGTTGCGCACCTCCTCGATGCGGCCATAGGCTTCGACCGCCGTCGTCTCGACGAGCTTGCCCTCGCTGTAATTCTCCAGCCGGAACGTATAGACGCCCGACGGCAGCGGCGCGCCGTTCGCATCGGTCCCGGCCCAGCTCACCGGATCGGTCGACACCGGGACCTGCGCGCTCGTGACCTCCTGCCCGTCGGCGTTCAGGACCACGAGCACCGCCTGATCGGCCGCGTTCGCCGGGGCGGGATAGAGGGTCAGCGGCGCGCCGTCGAACATCACCGGAGCCGCCACCCGCGCCTCCATCCCGACCCAGGAGGCCATCTGCGCCATGCCCGACAGGCCCATCTGCGCCGACATGGATTCGATCAGCGCATTGGTCCGCACCTGCTGCTCGACGCCCGAGAAGGTGGCGAGCTGGACCGCGTAGTCCGAGGATTCGATCGGATTGAGCGGGTCCTGGTTCTGCATCTGCGTCGTCAGCATCAGGAGGAAGGTCTGGAAATCGCTGTTGATCAGCGTTCCCTGCTGGGTCTGGCCCGGCGTATTCGTCGCGCCCGTCTGGGTCGTGGCCGATGTCACGGCATCCATCTTCGGTTCCTTTCACAATCTGAGGTCGAGCCCGCCGCTGTCCGCGGCAAGCCGGGCCGGGTCGCGGCCGGGCGCTTCGGCCGGCGCGGGGGAGGGACTGGCGCCAATCTCGCCCGCGTCGGCGAGTGTTTCCGCGCCGTGGGGCTGACGCGGAGCGCGATCCTGCCCGAAGCTGAAGGTCAGGTCCTGATAGCCGAGGTCGCGGAAATCCTGCGCCAGCGAATCGATGTTCCGGCGCAGGAGGTCGAGCGTTTCGGGTCGGTCGGCCTGGACCATCATCGTCAGCGCCCCGTCATGGGTCGCCAGCGTCAGCCGCACCCGGCCGAGTTCCTCGGGCGAGAGCGTGATCTCGACCGGTCGATCCGGAAACTGGCTGACGGCCTCGGCCAGGCGATGGCCGAGACCGGCCGGCAAGGCGCCGGTCGCCGGATGGCCGGCCGCCGCACGCTCCGCACCGCGCGACAAGGGGGCGGCGTCCGCCGTCGCTGCGAGCGGGTCGCCGGGATCGACCGCCATCTCCGCCGGCTCGGCATCGGTCGTGGTCAGGACCAGCCCTGCGCTTTCGGCAGGTTGAGCCTCGCCGCGCCCGGCCACGGCGGGGGATGCGGCGCGGGTCTGGGCGGCCAGCGGCACGGCGGCATCCTCCCGCCCGGCGCGGACCGGGGAGGTGCCATCCGGCGCGCGGCCTCCGGCCTCCGCTATCGCCCTTGCGGCTGGCTGGGGCAGCCCGGCCGGACCGCCGGTTGTCTGCGCCCCGACCGGCCGCGACGGCATCACGGGCGGGGTCTGCGGGTCGGCGCTTTCGGCACCGGCGGCTTCGGCGGTGGCGAACGGACGTTGGGTCGCGGCAGCGCTCTCGGGCGCGGCGGAGGCGGTCGGGACCGCGACCGGGCGAAGACCCGGCGCCGCGGACGCACGGTTCTCCGCCGCCGGGACACGCGGCGCATCGTTGGACGCCGCTACAGGAGCTCCGGAGCCCCCTGCGTCCGGATCCCGGTGCGGCATGGACACAGCCTTGCCCGGCTCCGCCCGGTTCACTGTGTATCCTGTCGAAACCCGCTCTCCGATTCGGAGGTCCGGCGCGCCCGACGGGCGCGCATCTTGCGCATCGGGCCTCGGCATCGCGGCCTGCGCGGGCATCGCATCCGGTTTCACCCCGGATTGCGCCTCGCGCGCCGGTCGTCCCGGTTGCGGATCGGTGGCGCGGTCACTGACGGCAGTCCCGCCACCAGCCTGCGGGCTGCTGCCGGTCGCCGGGGGAAGGCCGGGCACTTCCGTGCGCTGGGCGAGGGCATCCGAAGCCGCTTCTGCCCGGTGTGCGGTGCCGGGCGGCGGATCGTTCGGCCGCGCCACCGGCATCGCTGGCGCATCGGTCTCCGCCTCGGCGATCCCCGCACCGGAAGTGCCGGTGATCACCCCGGGAAGCGCCGGCGCCGGTTGCAAGGCGCCGTCGGGCGGCGGCGTGCCGCCGGCATCGCCGCCGAGGACCGACAGGAAGGCGGCCAGCGCGCCGGCCATCCCGGCCTCCGCCGACGGGTCGTCGCGCGGTATCGTCTTGATCCGGACGGGATCGGCGAGGGGAATCAGGTCCATATGCTCACGACTTCTGTCTGTGTGCGGCGGACTATTTCAGCATGAGGTTACCGATCCTTTACCTCGATCCCCCCATACTCCCCGAAATATCCGCAATTGGAGGGATTGCCGATGGACGGGATTTCCGCCGTGACATCCACCCCGCACCGGACCGAACCTGCGAAGGACGAGGCGCTGCGCGCCGCCGCCGAGGCGCTCGAGGCGCAGTTCCTGACGGAGATGCTGAAATCCGCCGGCTTCGGCGAGGCGCGCGAAGCCTTCGGCGGCGGCGTGGGCGAGGAACAGTTTTCCTCCTATCTCCGCCGCGAACAGGCGACTGAAATGGCCCGCACCGGCGGCGTCGGGCTAGCCGAGAGCATTTTCGACTCCCTGAAGCGGAGGGCGGACGATGCGGGCTGATGCGTCCTCCCTGATCGGGTCTCTCGACACGCTCCTCCGCGCCGAGGCGAAGGCGATCCGGCAGGGCGATTTCGCCGCATTCGCCACGTTGGCGGAGCGCAAGTCGGATCTTGTCGACCGCCTCCTGGAACTGTCCCGCCGCGATGCCGCACCCGCACTCGCGCGGTTGAAGGCGCGGGCCGAGGCGAACCACGCGCTGCTGTCGGCGGCGCTTCAGGGGGTCAAGGCGGCGCGGACCCGGGTCGAGGCGATCCGGCGCGTCGGAACCCGGCTCGACACCTATGACAGCGCGGGGCGGGCGCAGTCCGTCAGCTTCGGCGGCGGCGCCGTGGAGAGGCGCGCCTGAACCGGGCGGATTTGTCTCAAAATGCCGGCAATGAACGGATTGCCTTAGCGAACTTTTAGATTTTGGGCCGCATGGTCGGCCCTGCATCCGGACCACGGATGGCGCGGATCGGGCTGCGGCCCGGCATCCGCATCGGTCAGAACGCCACCGACGCCGTCGAGCGACGGCAAGTGAAACCCGGCGCAAAGCGCCGATCTATGAAGGACGTAAGCATGTCGAGCATTCTGACGAATTCCAGCTCCATGGTGGCGCTGCAGACTCTGAAGGGCATCAACGCCAACCTGTCGAAGACCCAGGACGAGATTTCGACCGGCAAATCCGTGGCCTCGGCCAAGGACAACGCCGCGGTCTGGGCGATTTCGAAGGTGATGGAGGCGGATGTGAAAGGCTTCAAGGGGATCTCGGACAGCCTCGCGCTGGGCGAATCCACGGTCGCGGTGGCCCGCCAGGCGGCCGAGACGATCACCGACCTCCTGACCGAGGTCAAAGGCAAGATCGTCGCGGCGCAGGAAGACAACGTCGACCGGGCGAAGATCCAGACCGATATCGACGCGCTTGTCGATCAGATCAACACCGTGGTCGGCGCGGCGCAGTTCAACGGCCTGAACCTCGTCGACGGATCGAACACGACGGTGGACGTGCTTGCCTCTCTCGACCGGCAGTCGAACGGCACCGTCAAGACCTCGTCGATCACCGTCACTGCGCAGGATCTCTCGACCGGCGGCTACGCCGCGTCCAGCATCTTCTCGGCGTCGACTGCGGGCACGATCTCGGCGGCGGGCGACACGTTCGTGACGACCCTCGATGCCACGACCGGCACAGATGACATCACGATCGCCAATGGTGGCACCTGGGCGGCCGGCGACAAGGTCTCCCTCACACTCGGCGACAAGACCGCGAGCTACACGGTGACGGCGAACGATCTCGCCTCCGCCTCCTCGACGGACGACCTCGTCGCGGTCGGGCTGAAGAACGCGATCGACTCGCTCGGCATCACCGGGCTGACGGTCGACTACGACAGCGCGACCCCGGGGGAGCTTGTCTTCACCAATACCGGCGCGGTCGACCTCTCGGTCAGCGGCCAGTTCAAGAATGCCGGCTCGGGCGGACTTGGCCTGCTCTCGACCGTCGACGTCTCGACCGCTGCCGGTGCCGCGACCGCGCTCGGCAATATCGAGACGCTGATCCAGACCGGCATCGACGCGGCGGCGGAATTCGGTTCGGCCGAAAGCCGGATCGACATCCAGAACACCTTTGTCGGCAAGCTGTCGGACGCGCTCAAGGCCGGCATCGGCTCTATGGTGGATGCCGACATGGAAGAGGCCTCGGCCCGCCTGCAGGCTCTCCAGGTACAGCAGCAGCTCGGCATCCAGTCGCTGTCGATCGCGAACCAGGCGCCACAGAACATCCTGGCGCTCTTCCGGTAAGAGCTGGGCCGGGGCGCCCGAACGGCGCCCCGGTACGCCGCGGAAAATCCGTGAACTGACGAAAACCGTCATCGGAAGGTATCCAAGTGAACGCTCAACTTCTGGCCAGATCGGCCTATTCCGGCGCCGCCATTCCCACCCGGACCGGACGCGGAACCGAATACGAACTCTTCGCCCGCGTGACGCACCGCCTGCGCGAAGCCCAGACCGGTGATGGCGACTTCAACGTGCTGGTCCGCGCGCTGCACGACAACCGCAGCCTCTGGACCGTGCTGGCCGCCGACGTGGCGGTCGAGACCAACGAGCTGCCGAAGCCGCTCAGGGCGCAGATCTTCTATCTTTCGGAATTCACGGCCGTGCATACCCGCCGGGTCCTGGCGGGCGAGGCATCGGTCGATATCCTCGTCGACATCAACACCGCGGTCATGCGCGGCCTGCGCGGCGAAGGAGAGGTCGAATGAGCGGCCTTGTCCTGAAGCTCGCGCCGCGCGAACGGGTGCTGATCAACGGCGCGGTCATCGAGAACGGCGACAAGCGCGCGCGCCTCGCGATCATGACGCCGAATGCCAACATCCTGCGCCTGCGCGACGCGATCCACCCCGAAGAGGTGAACACGCCGGTGCGCCGGGTCTGCTACATCGCCCAGCTCGTCCTTTCGGGCGACGCCGATCCCAAGGATGCGCGGCATCAGATGATGCGCGGCATCGAGCAACTGAGCCAGGTCCTGACCGACCATGACAGCCGCACCCAGCTGACGACGGCGACCGAGGCGGTGCTCGACGAGCAGTTCTATCAGGCGATGAAGGCGCTCCGCTCGCTTCTGCCGCGGGAGGCCCGGCTTCTGGCCGCCGCGGGGGCATGAGCTTCACGCCGGTCGTCCCCTTCGGCGGCTATGCCGGCTGGAAGTTCCTCGCCCGGACCATGGCCGCGCAGAAGGCGGCCTTCGTCGATGGCGCCACCCTGCAGCGCGACGAGGCCTATTTCCGCGAGAAGATCGGCGGCATCGCGACGGCCGAGGATCTGGTGGCGGACCGCAGGCTTCTGTCGGTCGCGCTCGACGCCTTCGGCCTCGGCGACGACATCGACAACAAATACTTCATCCGCAAGGTGCTGGAAGATGGCACGCTGAGCGCCGATGCGCTGGCCAACAAGCTTGCCGACAAGCGTTACCTTGAGTTCTCCAGGGCGTTCGGGTTCGGCGACTTCGCCGTGCCGCGGACGCAGCTTTCGGACTTCGCCGACGGAATCCTCGCCAACTACGAGACGCGGCAATTCGAAGAGTCGGTGGGCGAACAGAGCGAGGAGATGCGCCTTGGCCTCAACGCGCAACGCGAACTTGCGAAGCTGTCCGGCCGGTCGATCTCGGACGATGCGAAATGGTTCTCGGTGATGGGCTCCGCGCCGATGCGCGAGGTCTTCCAGACCGCTCTCGGCCTGCCCTCCTCCTTCGCCGCGATCGATCTCGACCAGCAGCTTTCCACGCTGAAGGACCGGGCGGAGCGGGTGTTCGGCTCGTCCGACATCGCCCAGTTCTCCGATCCCGGGAAGGTCGAGGATCTGGTGCGGCTCTACCTCCTGCGCGCGGAGGCGCAGGGGGCCGGAAGCGTCTATTCCGCCCAGTCGGCCGCGCTGACCCTGCTGCGCTCGGCGGCGACCGGCGGCGGGCTCCTGTCGCGCCTCGTGTGAGAACCGCCAGCCGTCCGACAGGGGGCTTCGGCGCGCCTTGAACGGGCGCCCGGGCATCACGCCGCGACCTTTCTCGCCCTTGCCGCACGAGCCGTCCCCGCCCCGTCCGATCCTCGCCCGATCCGGCCGGTGCCGCGATCCGGCCCGCGCGCGGGTGGCCCCGACCCGAACCTAGGACTCCCCCGCCCGACCGAGGATGCGGCGGAGCCGCTCGAAGCTTTCGGCCGCACCGCCCGGCTCATCCTCGGACAGGAACGCATCGAGCGCCGGCCAGACCCGGATCGCCGCGTCGACGAGCGGGTCCGAGCCCGCCGTATAGAGCCCCGCCTGGATCATCAGTTCGACCCTGTCATAGGCCCCGAGAAGCCGCCTTGCCCGTGCGATCAAACCGTTCTCCGCCTCGCTCGCCGCATGCGGCAGCGACCGCGAGACCGAGCGCAGGAGGTTGATCGCCGGATAGCGCCCGCGCTCGGCGATCTCGCGCTCCATCACGACATGGCCGTCAAGGACGCCGCGCAGGATGTCGGCCACCGGCTCGTCCATGTCGGACCCCGCGACCAGCACCGAGAAGACCGCCGTGATGTCGCCCGCCGCCTCGGGCCCCGGCCCGGCGCGTTCGGCCAGCGACATGATCAGATGCGAGGTGGAGGGCGGAAAGCCACGCAATGAGGGCGGTTCACCCGCTGCCAGCGCCACCTCGCGATGTGCTTCCGCAAAGCGGGTGATCGAATCGGCGAGGAACAGCACCTGCCGGCCCTGGTCGCGGAAATGCTCGGCCACCGCCATCGCCGTCCAGGCGCAGCGGCGGCGCACCAGGGGCGACTGGTCGGAGGTCGCCGCGACGATGACGCTGCGTGCCATGCCCTCGGGACCGAGGACGCCCTCGACGAATTCCCGAAGTTCCCGCCCGCGTTCGCCGATCAGCGCGATGACCGTCACATCCGCCTCCACCCCCCGCGCGAATTTCGCCAGGAGCGAGGATTTGCCGACGCCGGAGCCCGCGAAAAGGCCGATGCGCTGGCCGCGAACCAGCGGCAGCAGCGTGTTGAAGACCGCGACCCCGGTTTCCAGCCGCGCCCCGAGCCGCTTGCGCTGCGACGGCGCGGGGGGCCGCGCGCGCAAGGGCCGCTCGCGGGCGCCGCGCATGATCGGCTTGCCGTCGATCGCATGGCCGAACGGATCGACGATGCGTCCGATCCAGCTGTCGTCCGGGAAGATGCCGCCCGATCCCAGAAGCTCCAGCCCGTCGCCGAGCCGCACGCCGTCGGCCGGGCCGTCGGTCAGCACCGTCGCCTGACCTGGGCCGAGCGCCACGACCTCGCCGCCGATCTGGTCGCCATCGGCCAGCCGCACCCGGTCGCCGAGGCGCCAGTCGGCGCCGATCCCGCTGACCGTGAGGACGCCCCGCCCGACCTCGACCACCCGGGCGAGATGCCGCAGCGCCTCGCATCCGCCGATCTCGGCCCTGAGCATCTCCAGCCCCATCCCCGCCATTCTGGCCTCCTTTTGTTCCGCATTACTCTTTCTAAAGGAATCGGGGTTAAGGCTTGATTGAAAGCTCGGAGGAGAAACCCCGATGTTCGAGAAACCAGAGGTGCTGACGCTCGCCTCGTCGCTCGCAGCCCATGCCGCCACGCGCCAGTCGGCGATCGCCCGGAACGTGGCCAATGCCGATACGCCCGGCTACCGGGCCCAGGACCTTCCCGATTTCGCCGAGACCTATCGCGCAGAAAGCGGCAGCGCGCTGCGCCAGACCCGCGCCGGCCATGTCGGCGCTGCGGACGGGATGCCGGACCTTGCCCTGTCGGAGCGGGCTGCCGCGGGCACACTCTCTCCCAACGGCAACGGCGTCTCGCTCGAGGCCGAGATGGTCAAGGCCGCCGACGTGAAGCGCGAACACGACATGGCGCTTGCCATCTACAGCAAGTCGCTCTCCATCCTCCGCGCCTCTCTCGGGCGCCGGTAAGGGAGGGCGGTCAGCATGAGCGATTTCACCAACTCCCTGTCGATCGCGGCCAGCGGGATGGAGGCGCAGGCCATGCGGCTGCGCCATGTCTCCGAAAACATTGCCAATGCCGATACCCCCGGCTACCGCCGCAAGACCACCGCGTTCGAGGCTGTCGTGGACCGGGGCGAAGCCACCGGTGCGGTGCGGCTCGGCAAGGTGGAACTCGACCGGAGCGAACTGGCGCGGATCCTCGATCCCGGCAATCCCCTGGCCGACCAGAATGGCTACTACGACGGCTCGAATGTCGATCTGGTGGTCGAAATCGCTGACGCGCGCGAAGCGCAGCGCAGCTACGAGGCGAATCTCAGGATGTTCGATCAGGCGCGGCAAATGTCGCAAAGCCTGCTCGACCTCCTGCGCCGATAACCTGAGAGGAGGTCCAGAATGGACGTCAGAACCTCTTTCGCCGCGCAAACCTATGCGCAGGCCCGGCCGGCCACCCAACCGTCGCCGAACGCGGCGGAGTCGGCCGGAGCCGGCGGCGGCTTCGCGGCGCTCGCGGGAAGTTTCGCCGACACGCTGAAAGCGGGCGAGGAAACCGCGAAGGCGGCGATGACCGGCGGGGCGGATCCGCATGCGCTGGTCGAGGCGCTGGCGGCGAGCGAGCTTGCCGTCGAGACCGCCGTGACTTTGCGCGACAAGGTCGTCGAGGCCTATCAGGAAATCCTCAGGATGCCGGTGTGACGATGGAAGAGGCGGTCTTCTTCGACACGATGCGCCAGGGCCTCTGGATCGCCGTGATCATCTCGGCGCCGCTTCTCAGCGTGGCACTGGTCATGGGCGTCGTGATCGGGCTTTTCCAGGCGCTGACCTCGGTGCAGGAAATGACGCTGACCTTCGTGCCGAAGGTCGGCGCGATGATCGCGGTCTTCTGGGTCTCCATGACCTTCATGTCGGGCATGCTGGTCGCGTTCTTCACCGACCGCATCGTGCCGCTGATCGCGGGGATCTGAACCATGGACAACGCGAGCTACACGACGCTGAACCGCCAGTCGGGCCTCATGTCCGAGATGCGGGCGGTCGCGAACAACATCGCCAACCTCTCGACCATCGGCTTTCGCAAGGAAGGGGTGATCTTCGCCGAACATGTCGCCGACCTCGAAGGGGCAGAGCCGTCCCTGTCGATGGCGACGGCCGAGGGGCGGGTCATCAACCTCGCCCAGGGGACGCTGGTGCAGACCGGCGGCGCCTTCGACCTCGCGATCGAGGGCGAGGGCTTCTTCCAGATCGAGACGCCCGAGGGCAACCGCCTGACCCGCGCCGGATCCTTCACCCCCTCGCCCGAGGGCGAACTGGTGACGCCGGACGGCTACCGTCTTCTCGATCTCGGCGGCGCGCCGGTCTTCGTCCCGACGGATGCCGGGCCCGTTGCGGTCGCCAATGACGGCACCGTCTCGGCCGGCGGCAACCCGGTCGCGCAGATCGGGCTCTTCCTTCCGTCCGACCCCAACGACCTCGTCCATACCGGCGGCACCCGCTTTGCCGCCGATGGCGGGGTGGAGCCCCATGAGGGCGGAACCATGTTCCAGGGGTTCCTCGAGAACTCGAACGTCAATGCCGTGACCGAGATCGCCCGCATGATCGAGGTGCAGCGCGCCTACGAGATGGGGCAGGGCTTCCTCGACAGCGAGGATGCCCGCATCCGCGCCGTGATCCAGACCCTCGGCCGCACATAAGGAGACTGACCCATGCGTGCCCTCCAGATCGCCGCCACCGGCATGAGCGCCCAGCAGATGCGGGTCGAGGTGATATCGAACAATCTCGCCAACATGTCGACGACCGGCTACAACGCAAGGCGTGCCGAATTCGCCGACCTGCACTACCAGCAGCTGACCCGCCCCGGCACGATCAACGCCAATGACGGAACGATCGTGCCCACCGGTGTGCAGCTCGGCCTCGGGGTCAGGCCCGCCGCGGTCACCGTGAATATCTCGCAAGGCTCGCTTTCGGCGACCGGCGGCGATCTCGACCTCGCGATCGAGGGGCTCGGCTATATCGAGGTATCGCTGCCCTCCGGGGTCTCGGCCTATACCCGCGACGGGGCGCTGAAGCGCTCGGCCGACGGGCTCATCGTCACCTCGGACGGCTACGAGGTCGCCCCCGGCATCACCATCCCGTCCGACGCGCGGTCGCTCTCGGTCAACGCCGCCGGCGAGGTCTATGCCTATTTCAGCGACCGGGTGCAGCCCGAGCTTCTGGGCCAGTTCACGCTCGCCGGCTTCGTGAACGAGAAGGGGCTGGAGGCGATCGGTTCCAACCTCTTTCTCGAAACCGCGGCCTCGGGTCCGGCGACGATCTCGGCGCCCGGCGAGGACGGTCTCGGCACCCTGCGCCAGGGGTTTCTCGAAGACAGCTCGGTCGATGCGGTGCGCGAGATTACCGACCTCATCGAGGCGCAGCGCGGCTACGAGCTGAACGCCAAGGTCATCACCGCCGCCGACCAGATGCTCGGCGCGACGACGCAGGTGCGCTGATGCGGCTGATCCTCGCCCTCATCTTTGTCTGTGCCGCCGGCTCCGCCGTGGCCGAGACCCTCGTCGCGGTGCGGACGCTCCGGGCGCAGACGATCCTCGTGCCCGAGGATCTGACCGTCATCGCCGGCAGCGTGCCCGGAACCGCGTCCGACCCGACCGAGGTGATCGGGCTCGAGACCAGGGTCGCGATCTATCAGGGGCGGCCGATCCGCCCCGCCGATCTCGGCCCGCCGGCGATCGTCGATCGCAACCAGAGCGTGGTGCTGAGCTATGTCGCCGGCCCGCTGACCATCACTGCCGAGGGCCGCGCCCTCGCCAGGGGCGGGGTCGGCGACCGGATCAAGGTAATGAACGTCGCCTCCCGCACGACCGTCACGGGCATCGTCGCCGCGGACGGGTCGGTGCGGGTCATGGCGGGCAGCTGATTGGGAGAGTTCCGAATGCGTTTTCAGGTTCTGCTGCTTCTGGTGATCGCCCTTGCGGGATGCCAGAGGCTCGAGAGTGTCGGCAAGGCGCCGGCCTTCACGCCCGTCGAGGGCGGCAACGAGTACTATGCGATGACCACGCCGGGCCTTCCGGCCACCGGCGCGCGCGGCCTTGCGACCGACGGCGCCTCGCTCTGGACCGGCGCGCGCGGTTCGCTTCTCGGCGACCGCCGGGCGGGCCAGCGCGGCGACATCCTCACCGTGGTGATCGAGATCGACGACAAGGCGGAGATCTCGAACTCCACCGGCCGGTCGCGCTCGGGCGCCGACAACATGGGCATCCCGGACCTCCTCGGCATCCCGCAGCGGATCGACCGGAACCTGCCCGCGGGCGCCAGCATGGCCAATGCGATCGGCACCAGCTCATCCTCCAGCTACCAGGGTGACGGCTCGGTCGCGCGCAAGGAAAAGCTCACGCTCCGGGTCGCGGCAACCATCGTCGAGACCTTGCCGAACGGCGTCCTGCGCATCGTCGGCTCGCAGGAGGTGCGGGTGAACTTCGAAGTGCGCGAACTGATCGTGCAGGGCTTCGTGCGGCCCGAGGACATCTCGCGCCAGAACGAGATCACCTATGACAAGATCGCCGGCGCGCGCATCTCCTATGGCGGCCGCGGCCAGATCACCGATGTGCAGCAACCGCGCTACGGCCAGCAGATCGCCGACATCGTCCTGCCGTTCTGAGAGGTCACATGCGCAAGCTCCTTCCCATCCTTCTGGCACTTTTCGGCCTCGCGGCTGGTGGCGGCGCGGGCTTCCTCCTGCGCCCGCCGCCGGAAGAGACGGTGGAGATCAACCCGTGCGGAAAGGACGAGGCGGAAGGAGCGCACGGAGCGGTCGCGGCGGAGGCCGATCCGGACGCGCCGCCCGCCCATGAATACGTCAAGCTGAACAACCAGTTCGTCGTGCCGGTCGTCGAGGATGGCGAGATCGCGTCGCTCGTCATCCTGTCGATCAGTCTCGAAGTTGCGACCGGGTCGACCGAACAGGTCTATGCCCGCGAACCGAAGCTGCGCGATTCGTTCCTGCAAGTCCTCTTCGATCACGCGAATGCCGGCGGCTTTCGCGGAGCCTTCACCCAGTCGAACAACATGGATGTGCTCCGCAGCGGCCTTCTGGAGATCGCGCGGAAGGCGATGGGGGCGACGGTCTCCGATGTCCTGATCGTCGATATCGTCCGGCAGGACACCTAGCGCCAGGCGTCAGGTCGTGCCGGACGATCCTCGACCGCGCCGCCGGGCGATCTGCCCGGCGATGCGTTGCCGGGCGGTGTCGAGCGCCTGGCAGCGGCCGAACGACCGCGCCGCCGTGGCGCGCTCCACCGCCGTGCGCGACGTCGCGGCATCGAGATCCTGCAAGAGCACCGACCGCCGTGCGGCGGTCCAGCGGGCAAAGCCCTCCCGTGCCGCGAGAAACGCGGGATCGGTCTGGCCTTCGGCGACCGCGCGGGCTTCCGCCGCCGCGGTATCGAGGGCGCGGACCCGGTCTTCGGCCGCCTGCCTCCGGGCGTTCGCCGCCGCGAGGGACATGAGGTCCGCATCCTTGCGGAGCGTCGCCAGTCGCGCGAGGCCCGCCAGACGTTTCGGATCGATCATCCGCCCCTCCGTTCCCGCGCCCGACGGCGCATCTTCTCGGCAAAGCGTATGGCGGCGGCGACGGGGCCGTAATGCTCGGGCAGGATCTCGCGCCCGATCTCGACGCTCGCATGAAGCGCCCGCGCCGTCGCCGGATCGGACCGGATCGGGACGCCGGCCGTGGCCGCCGCCTCGCGGATGCGGGCGGCGATCTCGTCCATGCCCTTGGCGACGCAGACCGGCGCCCGCCCGCTCATCCGGTCCCAGCGCAGCGCGACGGCGTAGTGCGTCGGGTTGACGATCACCACGTCGGCCTTCGGGACATCGGCGAGCATCCGGTTCATCGCGATCGCCTCGGCCCGCTGCCGGCGTTGGCCGCGCACATGCGGGTCGCCCTCGGACTGCTTCAGCTCGTCCATCAGTTCCTGCCGGGACATCCGGTTCTTCCGGAGGTGCTCGGCCCGCTGCCAGAGATAGTCGAGGGCACCGGTCGCGCCGCTGACGAGGAAGACGAGGAAGAGGAATTCGACGATCATCCGGGCAAGCTCCGCCACGACAAGCCCGGGATCGAGCCCCTGGCTCATCAGCGTGCGGGGCAGCCGGGCGGCAAGGAATGCGCCGAGAAGAAGCGAGATCACGACGAGCTTCACCGTGCTCTTGGCGAACTCGAAGAGCCCGCCGCGGCCGAATTTCTGCTTCGCATTGGCGATCGGGTCGATCCGCGACAGGCGCGGGCCCAGCTTTTCGGGGGCGAAGATCAGCGCCCGCTGGGCCAGGATCACGCCGAGGACGGCGACGGCCGGAACGGCGAAGAACGGCAGGGCCGGCAGGATCGCCGAGAGAAGAAGCCCGCCGGCCGCAGCGCTTCCGCCGCCCAGAAGCAGCGACGACAGCGACTCGGCCCGGTCGATCATCGCCGCGCCATGGTCGCCGAGCCGCCGCAACGCCTGCGCCCCGCCCGCCGTCGCGGCGACCAGAAGCCCGCCATAGCCGGCCGCGATCGCCAGTTCCGCCGATCGGACGACCTCGCCCCGCCGCCGCGCATCATCGAGCTTCTTCTGTGTGGCCTCGTGCTCCTTCTCGCCGCTGTCGTCCTCGCTCATGCGGCCCCCCCGAAGGGATCGTCTAGAACAGCCTCAAAGGCGCCGAGCCAGAGCGCGAGGCCAAGGGGGGCCGCGACCGCGAGAAGCATGAGCGCGCCGAGTGTCAGGGCCGGCGCGCCGACGAAAGCGACCATCAGTTGCGGCATCGCCCGGTTGATCGCGCCGAGCGCCACGTTGTAGATGAGCGAGGCGATGACGAAGGGCGCGGCAAGGCTGAACGCCAGCGCGAAGGCCCGGGCGATGTGCCCCGTGCCCCAGCCGCGCACGATCCCCGCATCGGGGAACGCGCCGGGCGGCATTGCGTCGTAGGAGAGGATGAGCACCTCGGCCACCCGCACATGCAGCCCCGCCATCATCGCGAGCGCGAGGCCACCGGCGACGAAAAGGTGCGACATCGTCGGCATCGGTTCTCCGCCCGCGCCGAAAAGCTGCGACAGCGAGGTCGACTGCGCCGCCATCGTGCCGGCCATCTCCAATGCGAGGATCATCAGCCGCAGCACGAGCCCGAGCGAGAGGCCGATCAGCGACTCGGTCGCCAGGCAGACGAAGACTGGCGCCGCGCCGGAGGTCAGCGGCAGCAGCGCCGGCGCGACGGAAGGCGCGACGATGGCGGTGAAGGCGAGGGCGAGGACGAGTTTTACCCGCACCGGCACGGTCTGTTCACCGAAGCCGGGCAGCACCGCCATCACCGCGCCGATGCGCAGGAAGGCGAGGAAGCCCGCGACGGCACCCTGGCTCACGGTGTCGAGCAGGACCCGCGCGACTTCGTTCATGCCGCGACCAGCCCGACGATGGACGGCTTCGCGTCGAACCCGATCTCGTCGAAAGAGAGAACCGGGGCGCTGATCCCCCGTGCGCCGAGCACGGTCCGGAGAAACCTGCGCCGCCGCGCCGACGTGATCACCGCCGGGAAGAGCCCCTTTTCTCCGGCCTTGGCGATCTTGTCGGCGACGTTGGTTGCCAGCCGGTTGAACTTGTCGGGCGGAAGCGCGACATCGGTCTGGCCGCGGTCGCCCTCGACCTGGTGGGCGGCGAACATGTCCTCCCATTCCGGCGCAAGCTGCAGAAGCGGCACCGTCCCGTCCTCGCGCCGGATCTCGGCGACGAGCTGAAAGCCGAGCCGGCGCCGGACATGTTCGCAGATAGCCTCGGGGCTGCCGGCGCCGCGGCCCTCGGCGATCGCCTCGAGGATCAGCGGCAGGTTGCGGATCGATACCCGTTCGTCGAGCAGGAGCCTCAGCACCGACAGGAGCAGGTCGACCGGCACCTTGTCCGGAATGAGCTCGTCAAGAAGCTTGCGGTTTGCCTCGCCCCGCGCCGGATCGGACAGGTTGACGCATTCGTCGAGCAGCCGCCGCACCGACTTGAGCGACAGGAGCCGGGCGAAGTTGCGCTTGATCACTTCGAGAAGATGCGTGGCGAGAACCTCCGTCGGACCGACAACGGTCACGCCCGAAAGGGCCGCCGTTTCCTGCGCCGCTTGCGGCACCCAGCGCGCCGGGGCGCCGTAGACCGGCTCCTTCACGTCGCGCCCGACGGGGACGCCGCTATCGCCGCCGGCAAGGAGCGCGAGGACATGATCGGGGATGAGCCGGTCGCGCGCCTGTTCGACTCCCTGGATACGGATCCGGTACTGCCCCGGCTCCAGGAGCGCGTCGTCGGTCAGTCGGATTTCCGGCAGGATCAGCCCGTAGACCGAGGCGACATGGTTGCGCATGTTGACGATCCGCGCATCGAGCCCGGTCGCGGGGTCGAGCACCATCGCCACCAGGTCGGGCGCGAACTCGACATGGATCTCGTCGAGGTCGAGGATGTCGCCCATCGACTTGCGCCGCGGCGCCTCGGCCTTCGGTGCCTCGGCCCGCGCCACGTCCGCCGCACGCTTTGCCGCGCCACGCCGGACGAATTCGGCAGCGGCGCCGAGGACGATCGCGCCGGCGAGGAACGGCAGGAACGGCAGCCCCGGCACGAGCGCGAAGAGCGCCATCAGGAAGGCCACCGTCGCGAGCGCCGGCGGGTATTTCCCGAGCTGTCGGAAAAGCTCCAGATCCGCCGCCCCCTTGGCGCCGCCGCGCGACAGGAGAAGCGCCGAGGCGATGGAGATGATGACGGCCGGAATCTGGCTCACCAGCCCGTCGCCCACGGTCAGGATCGCATAGGTCTCCACCGCCTGCCCGAGCGGCATGCCGTGGATCGTGACGCCGATGATGAGCCCCATCACGAGGTTCAAAAGCGTGATCAGAAGCCCCGCCACCGCGTCGCCCTTGACGAATTTCGACGCGCCGTCGAGCGAGCCGAAGAACGTCGTCTCGGCCTGTTCGCGTTCGCGCCGCGCCTTGGCCTCGGCATGGTCGATGGCGCCCGCGTTCATGTCGCTGTCGATCGCGAGCTGCTTGCCCGGCATCCCGTCGAGCGCGAAGCGCGCGCCCACCTCGGCCATCCGGCCGGCGCCCTTGGTGATGACGATGAAGTTCACGATCAGCAACACGCCGAACACCACGAGCCCGATCAGGACCGAGCCCGACATGATGAACATCGCGAAACCCTCGATCACGTCGCCGGCCGCGTTCGTTCCGGTATGGCCCTGCCCGATGATCAGCTTGGTCGAGGACACGTTGAGCGACAGCCGCAGCATCAGCGAGGCCAGCAGGATCGTCGGGAAGGCCGAAAAGTCGAGCGGCCGCTCGATGAAGAGCGTGATGGTGAAGATCAGGATCGCGATCGCGAAAGACGCGGCGAGGCCGATGTCCAGCACCCAGGCCGGCATCGGCAGGATCATCATCACGATCACCGCCATCAGCGCCAGCGCCAGGAGCACGGTCGGCTGGAAGAGCCTCGCGATCGTCGTGGCCTGCATCAGTTGACCTCGACGGCGGGCGGCGCGCCGAAGAGGCTCGCCCCGCCGCCATTGCCGAGCGGCACCAGCGATCCGAGCCCCGCCGTGCCGCCGGTCTGGAGAAGCGGATAGCGGTTGACCCGGATCACCGGGGGAAGCGACTCGGATCCGGCCGTGCCGCCCGCAGCCGCAAGGACGATGTCGGGAATTTCCGGAATCTCGCGCCCGTCCTCGGGCAGGAGCCCGCTGCGGAGCTTTTCGAACCGGGCCTGATAGCGGGTTGCGAATTCGGGGGTGCGGGAATGGTAGGCGCCGGCGGCGCGGCCCCAGTCGCCCTGTTCGGCATGGAGCGACTTCAGGAAGCGCGCCGCATAGAGCGCGTTGGTGAGAGGATCGAACATGTCGTCGATCGACCGGAACGCCTCGCCATGCCATTTGTAGTTGATCTGGAAGCACCCGACATCGAAGCTCCGGGCGCCGCGTTTGTACTCCTTGTAGACATAGGCCCGCGCCTCGTCCTCGCTGTCGAACCAGAGCCCCTTGCCTTCCATGTTGACGGTCCAGGGCCACGGCCGGAAGGCGCCGCCGCGCTTGCGCCCGGTCTCGCTCAGCGAGATCGCCTTGAGCACGGAAAGCGGCACGCCGGTTTGCCGCGCCGCCTCCGATGCCACCTCGTCGCAGACGAGCGACAGGTCGGGCGTGGCGCGCGCGGGCAGCGGAAGCAGGAGCAGGAGGAAGAACGCGGCGACAAGCGCGCGGGCGCGGCGCGGTAGCATGCGGGCCGGGCCTGAAACAGGGAGCGGGTACATTCTGACCTTTCAAAAGCAGTTCTTGCTTCACCGGCCACGCTAGGCACAGGTCGTTGAGATTCGGTAACCGTGTTCCCCGATCAGCCGCCGCTGTCGGTCGCCGCCAGCAATGCGTCGAGCGCGGTGCGGACCGACCGGCTCGCCTCGATGAGCGAGCGGCTCTCCGCCAGCGGGCCGGCCGGCGCCTCCGGGGCGGTATCCGCCTCCTGCGCGGGCGCGTTCGCGGGTAGGACGCCGAATGCCTCGAGTGCGGACCGCATCGGCTCGGGCCCACTCTCTGCGACCACGGCCCAGTTTCCTCCGCGCCAGGCCTCGCGTCCGGCCTTCTCGGCCTCGCCGATCCCGGAATAGCGCGCCGCCGCCGCAACATGATTGCCCGCCATCGCAGCCGCCGCGGCGCGGAGCTCCCCGGCCTCGCGGTCGTCGAGTCCGGCGAGCTGCTCCTGAGCCTCGGCCGGGTCGAACTCGCCGAGTGCCGCCCGCGCCAGAAGCCGGCGGCCGCGATCGGTATAGCCCGCCTCGCCCTTCAACAGCCGCCGCGCCTCGCCGGCAAAGCCGCTGTCGGTCAACCGCTCGGCCAGATCGAGGCGCAGGAGGAGGTCCGGGTTCGCCGCTTCGAGGATGTCCCGGTTGCGAAAATACTGGAGCAGGAACGCGCTCTCCTCCGTCTCCGGCTCGTCCAGCATCGCAAAGAGCCGCCGAACGGTGTCGGCCCGCACGGTTTCGGGCGCCTCGCCGGCCCAGTGCCGGTAGGCCTCGAAAGCGCGGTCGAAGTCCTGGCCGGAGCCGCGCGCAAGGACGTGAAGCTGGTTGAGCACCGGACCCCGCGGCCCGTCCTGCAATTCGAAGGCAAGCGCGGCGGCGCTGTCCGCCAGATCCGTCTCGACCGCCTGGCCGCGGGCGAGGCGCGATTGCACCGCCATGATCAGCGCGTCAACGGACAGGGGATCGTTGCGCCGCGCCAGCGGGTCGAGCACGCGTTCGCCCTCTTCCGCCCGTCCCGCCGCGAGGTCGATCTGGGCCTCGACCATGCTTAGCGCGGCGCCCGGATCGCCCGGCGCGCGGGCGATGGCGTCGCGCACGGCATGCGCGGCGGCCTCGTCGCCGACCGACAGGAACCGGTCCGAGAGCTCCGGCCCGAGGCTGCGGCGCAGATGCACGGGCAGGGCGGAATAGGCGCGCAGGACCGCTTCCTCGTCGACGTCCGCACCGGGCGGCAGGTCGGGCCAGGCGAGCACCGCCCAAAGCGCGGCCGCGGTGTCGCACCCCGTCATCCCGGCGATCGCCGCCCCGGCGCCGGGTGTGCCGCCGTCGAGGATCAGCGACATCTCCCGCAAGACCGTCGCGTCGGCGGACTCGACGGCGAAGGAGTCGAGCACCGCGCGCGCTTCGGCTCCGAAACCGAGAAACAGGTAAAGCCGGGCAAGCGCGAGAACCGCATCGTCGGACGGCCGGTCGAATTCTCCGACCAGCGGCGCGCGCCTGTCGGCGATCTGGATTGTCGGAGGCCTGTCGTCCCCCCAATGCACCAGGTCGAAGTCCGAATCCGGCAGGCAGAGGCCGCCCTCCGCCGTGACGGGTGCTCGGGTGACGGTGGAGAGCGTGTCGCGGTCGATGCTGGTTTCGGCATGGATCGAGGACTGCTGCAAGCCTGTGTGGCCGGCCGTCGCCGGCGGTTCGGCCATTGCGGTTTCCGGATGCGCCGTCTCCTCTGCCACGCGCGGCTGGGAGGGTCGGTTCACCTCGACAAGCCCCTGCGCCGCGGCTCGGCTGAGTTGGTGGAGGAGATCCGTCTGCGCCTCGGTCACGCGGGGATCGGGAACCGGCGGCAGGAGGAGGTCCTCCTCCGCGTTCGACGATGCCGCCCCGGCCGGATCGGGCGCCTCCGGGACGGGTAGCCCCGCATGGCGAGGCTCCGGGAGCGGGGCGGCCTGGGGCGCTTCCTCCGTCCCGGTCCTGTCCGGCTCCGGCGGAAGCTCGGTTCCGCGCCAGAAGAGGGCGAGCCTCGGGTCGGTCGTCGGCGGCGGGCGGTAGCCGGTCTGCGGGACCTGCCAGAGCGACAGCCGCTCGGAAGCGCCGTCCGCCGGCGGTGCCGGCGGTTCTTCCGCAACCTCGGCGGTGGTTGCGGCCTCTTCGAGCCGCCGCTCGAACGCCGATCCTTCCGGCGCCGGCCCGTCGGCGATGTCGATCACCAGCGCGCCCGACCCGGTCACGAAGGCGGTCGCGTGACAGTCGCAGGGGACGGACAGCGCGAGCCTGCCGGGCGCGCCGCCCGCGGTCACGCTACCCAGGCGGTCGCGCCTGATCAGGCGATAGACGCCCGAGAGGTCGAACTCCACGTCGTCGCGGACGAGGCGCAGCTCATACCCCGTCTCCGTCCGCCCGAGCTCCCAGCCGGAGGCGGCGCCGAGATCGACAACGAGTCGGGTGAACCCCTCATGCTCTCCCGATCTCAATCTCAGGGTTTCCGCGGCGGCCGATTCCGCGACGATCCCCGCCCAGAGCCAGGAGAGCGCCAAGAGGCGCAAGGCGATCGCCGGCCGGATCATGCCGCGTCCGACTTCACGGCCTTCAGCGCCTCCTCCAGCGCCGAATAGCTCGGCCGGATGTGATGCGGCGTATTCTGGCGCCCGACCTCGATGCAGATATTGGCGGCATGGTTGTAGAGATTGGCGACCAGCACCTCGCGGATCAGATTGTAGAAATGGCTGTCCTCCTCGACGACTGCCTTCACCTTCACCGCGAAGGGTCCGACGAGGCCGTAGGCCAGAAACACGCCGAGGAACGTCCCCACCAGCGCGCCGCCGATCATCTTGCCGAGGATCTCCGGCGGCTGGTCGATCGAGCCCATCGTCTTGATGACGCCGAGAACCGCGGCGACGATGCCGAGCGCCGGCAGGCCGTCGGCGATGGTCTGCAACGCATGGGTCGAATGCAGCGCGTGATTCAGATTGGCTTCGAGCTGCTTTTCCAGCACCTCCTCCACCTGATGCGGATCGTCGTAGTTCATCGAGGCGGAGCGCATCGTGTCGCAGATCAGCTCCACCGCCGCGTGGTCGTGCTGGATCTTCGGATACTTGCCGAAGATCGAGGAATTCTCGGGATCCTCGACATGGGCCTCGACGGCAACCGGGTTCTGCCGCGCCAGCCGGATCAGCTCGAACAGCAGGCAGAGCAGATCGCGGTAGTCGTCGGGCTTCCAGTGCGCGCCCTTGAAGACCTTCTTGATGTCCTTCAGCGTGTGCTTGATCGACGCCCCGTCGTTGGAAAGGACGAAGGCCCCGGCCGCCGCGCCGCCGATCATGATCATCTCGAACGGGAGGGCCTTGAGGATGATGCCGAGCTTGCCGCCGGCGGCCATATAGCCGCCGAAGACCATGATGAAGATGATCGCGATACCGATGATGCCGACCATGAAGTCATCCTTTCCGCCATCCGAAGGCCGGGGCCGCGTCCCTGGCGCGACCTTCGCAGGCGCGTGTTAACATTCCGTCTTCGCTCTAGTTTCTCGGCGCGTTCGCATTGCGGCCGGCCAGAAGAACGCTGATCGTGTAGGCCGCCTTCGGGTCGAGCCCCGCCATCACCGCCGCCGCCGCGTCAGGGCGCATCCGGGCGAGGAAACCGGCGGCGAAATCGGGATCCATCTCGCCGAAGAGCGAGGCCGCGTCCTTCGGCTTCATCTTCTCGTAGACGGCGACCAGCCGGGCGACGTCCTCGTCAGCGGCCTGATCGGCGAGCGTCAGGGTGGCGGAGAGCTTCTCCTCCGCCGCGACGAGGGCCGCGATCTTCTCGTCGATCTCCGCCTTGGCGAGGGACAGCGCCTGCGACCGGTCCTCCACCTGCGCCTCGCGCTCCGCGAGCCGCGCCTCCCGCGCGCGCAGGTCCTCCAGCATCGCCAGCGCGCCGGCATCGGGTTCGCAGACCGGCCCGGTCTGCGCCGCCTCGGTCGTCTCGGCTCTATCCGCATTTGCAAGCGCATGACCGGCGCCGGTTCCGATCCGGATCAGCCCCGACCCGCCGAGGAGGATGGCGATCACGAAAAGGGCGCCGCGGCCGCCGCGCCGTTGCCGCCGGGATTTCCCGCGTAGCTGCCGGGTCGCCGTTATCTTGCGCTCACCGCTCATTCCGCTGCCTCCAGCGCGTCCTCGCCCCGGTCGCGGCGGCGGACGACGCGCATCCGCCGGCCCGGCGTGTCAGGCGCCTCGGGGAGGTCGTGCAGCGTGGCGAGCATCAGTTCGAGCTTCGCAGCCGCCGCCTCCGCCCGTTCGGTCATCTCCCGCAGCGAGGCCGCCGAATCGCCCGCCGCACCGCGGGCGCTCGCGAGTGCCTTCGTCATGTCGTCGACCTGCGCCGACAGCACGGCGATGGCGCCGCCCATGCCGCCTTCGAGCGCGTTGAACGCCTTCAGGCGGCGCGACAGGACGAGGCAGTAGATGCCCGCCCCGATCGCCCCGGCCCCGAGAAGGATATCGGCAATCAGATCCATCGCGCCTCTCCTAGTTGATCACGAATTCGGTCACGAGAAGGTCGCGCACACGGCCCTCGCCGGCGACCATCTGCACCCGCCGCAGCATTTGCGCGCGCAGCCGCACCAGTGCCGTCGGGTCCTCGAGTTCCTTCACCTCGACCGCGCGCAGATAGCTGTTCAGCACGTCGAGGATGCGCGGCAGGATCAGAAGCACATCGGGCTGGCTGAGCTTGGCCACCTCGAGCTGGGCGGTGAAATGCAGGTAGCGCCTCGAGGGATCGGTGCCGAGCGACACGACGATCGGGTCGATCGGCACGAAGGCGATGTCGGGCAGCGCCTCCACCGGCACCGCATCGTCCGCATGCGCGCTGTCGCCGTGGCCGAGGATCATCCCCGAATAGACTGCGTAGAACCCGCCGCCGCCGAGCGCGAGCATCAGGCCGAGCCCGAGAATCAGCGGCAGCTTCGATTTCTTCTTCGGGGCCTCTTCGGCCGGTTCTTCCGGTTCGGACATGACGATCCCGCGATTTGATGCCCGACCGGTATAGACCGTGGGAAACTAACCGATTGTTAAGCGCGATCGGTGAAGCATCGGAAAGACGAGGGGCAGAAGCCCGCAATCGGGAGTAGTGTCGTGCAGCAGCTGACAGCCGTCTGGCAGAACATCGACCCCCGCCGGCGCGTGATCGTGGCGCTGGCGACGCTGGCGATGTTCGCGGCCGTGATGGCGCTGGCCAATCTCGCCACGAAACCCTCGATGTCGCTGCTTTACGCCGGTCTCGACGGGAATCGCTCGGGCGAGGTCCTGGCCGCCCTCGACCAGCGCAGCGCCATCTACGAGGTGCGCGGCACCGCGATCTATGTGGAGACGGCGCGGCGCGACGAGTTGCGGATGACGCTCGCGGCCGAGGGGCTGCCGGCCAACAGCGGCTCGGGCTACGAGCTTCTCGATTCGCTGACGGGCTTCGGCACCACGTCGCAGATGTTCGACGCCGCCTACCTTCGGGCGAAGGAGGGAGAGCTCGCGCGGACGATCATGGCGCTGCCGCAGGTCCGCTCCGCGCGCGTCCATATCGCCGATACGCGGGCACAGGGCTTGCGGTCGCAGTCCCGGCCCTCGGCCTCGGTCGCGGTCACGACGACCAATGGGGCGATCACCCCGTCGCATGCCAAGGCTCTGAAATACCTCGTCTCTTCGGCGGTCTCCGGGATGTCTCCGGACGATGTGTCGGTGATCGACGGCGACGGCGCCCTGGTCGATGCCGGCGACGAGCTGACCGGCCCCGCCGGCGAGGACAGGGCGGAGGCGCTCCGCCGCAATGTCGAGCGGCTGCTCGAGGCGCGCGTCGGCTATGGCAACGCCGTGGTCGAGGTGGCGGTGGAAACCGTGACCGAACGCGAGGCGATCACCGAACGCAGGTTCGACCCCGAGGGACGGGTGGCGATCTCCACCGATACCGAGGAACGCACCACCTCGGCCAATGATTCCGGGTCGAGCGCCGTGACCGTCGCCTCGAACCTGCCCGCCGGCGATGCCGGCGGCAACGGCGGCTCGTCGCAGAGCCAGAACAGCGAGACCCGCGAGCGCACGAATTTCGAGGTCTCGGAAACAACGCGCGAGGTGCTGCGCACACCGGGCGCGATCCGCCGGCTGACGGTCGCGGTTCTCGTCGACGGGGTGACGACGGTCGGTGCGGACGGCGCCACGACCATCGAGCCGCGAAGCGAGGAGGAGCTCGCCGCGCTCCACGACCTCGTTGCCGCCGCCGTCGGCTTCGACGCCGAGCGCGGCGATGTCATCACCCTGAAGTCGATGAGTTTCGAGCCGATCGTGCCGGCGGCCGAAGGTGCGCCCGGATCGTTCCTCGCCGGCCTCGACGTGATGAGCATCGTCCAGCTCGCGGTCCTCGCGATCGTCAGCCTGGCGCTCGGGCTCTTCGTCGTCCGCCCGATCCTGTCCTCGCGCGCCACGCGGGTGCCTGAACTCGCGCCCCCTGCCGTCGCCGCCCGTGCCGATGCGTCGGGCGCGCTCACGGGCGAGATCGACGATGGCGACTACCTGCCGGGAAGCCTCGCCGTGGTCTCCGACCGGGCGCGCGCCGGGGCTGCGGGAGAGGCAGAGGCCGATCCGGTCGAACGCCTGCGCCGGATGATCGCCGACCGTCAGGAAGAGACGGTGGAGATCCTGCGCGGCTGGATGGAAGACCCGGAAGAGGAGCAGGCCTGATGGCGAAGCGCGTCCAGTTCGAGGTCTTCGAGCTTACCGACATGACCGATGACCGGGTGGAGCTCGGCCAGGCCGAACTCGAGGAATGCCGGCTCGCGGCCTACGAACAGGGCTATACCGCCGGCTGGGACGACGCTGTGGCAGCCCAGGACGGGGAGATCGCCCGGCTCAGGGCCGACCTCGGCCGCAACCTCGAAGACCTGTCCTTCACCTATCACGAGGCGCACAGCCACGTGCTGCGCACGCTGGAGCCTTTGCTCCACGACATGGTGACGAAGGTCCTGCCGGCGATCGCCCGCGAATCGCTCGGCCAGATGGTGCTCGACCATCTCAGGCCGATGGCGAAAGACCTCGCCGATCAGCCGGTCACCCTCGTCGCCAACCCCGCCAACCGCGAACTTCTGGAAAACCTCGTCGTGGCGGAAGCGGCGTTCCCGCTGACCTTCCGCGAGGAGCCGTCGCTCGGAGACGGTCAGGTCTATCTGCGCCTCGGCGAGGCGGAATCGCGCATCGACCTCGACGGTGTGATCTCGGCGATCTCGGCCGCCGTTTCCGCCTTCTTCCAGATCGAGAAACAAGAGGAGAGACGTCATGGATGACCCCGCGAAGCCCGGCCTCGGCGAAGGCAATCCCTTCACCCAGGTCCCGATCGAGATCACGATCTCGGTCGGGCGGGCGCGCCCCCTTGTGCGCGAACTCCTGCGGCTGAAGCGCGATGCGGTGCTGCCGCTTGACCGCAAGGTCGACGACCCGGTGGAGCTTTACGTCGGCGACCGTCTGATCGCCCGGGGCGAACTGACCGAGCTCGACGGCGACCAGGCCGGACAGCTCGCGGTCCGCCTGACCGAAGTCGCCGACCTGCAGAATGGGCTCTGAGCGGTGCGGAACGCGGTCTGGATCACGGTTCTTGCCCTGACCCTGTCAACAAGTGCGGCCGGCGCGCAGGACCTGTCGCTCAGCCTCGGCGACCAGACGCTGACCGGCCAGTCGCTTCTCCTCATCGCGCTCGTGACCGTGCTCAGCCTCGCGCCGGGGCTTGCGGTGATGGTGACCTGCTTTCCCTTCATCGTCACGGTGCTGTCGATCCTGCGCCAGGCCATCGGCTTGCAGCAATCGCCGCCCAACATGCTCATCGTCTCGCTGGCGCTGTTCCTGACCTGGTTCATCATGGAACCGGTCTTCTCCGAGGCCTGGGCGGCGGGTGTACAACCCCTCATCTCCGGCGCGATCGAGCTTCCGGAAGCCTTCGAGCGCGGCATCGCCCCGTTCCGGATCTTCATGGCCGCGCGGATCGAGACCGATACCTTCCTCTCCCTCGCTGCCCTCCGCCCCGAGACCGCAACGCTTTCGGAGGCCGGCGCGGCGCCGCTGTCGCTCCTCGTGCCGTCCTTCATGCTCTCGGAAGTCGCCCGCGCCTTCGAGATCGGCTTTCTGATCTACCTGCCCTTCCTCATCATCGACCTCGTCGTCTCGGCCGTGCTGATGTCGATGGGCATGATGATGGTGCCACCGGCGGTGGTCGCGCTCCCCTTCAAGCTCGCCTTCTTCGTCGTCGCCGATGGCTGGACGCTGATCTCCGGCGCGCTGGTGCGGAGCTACTTCTAGAGACCGAGCCGCCCGCCCCGGCCCACGCCACCGGACGCCGGCCCGGCCGATGATCTTACGCACCGCATCGTCATCGGTGGCGGATCACAGCCCCTGACCGAATGCATCGCAAGAAGATCGCAAGAAGAAAGAACGGGCGCGGCCCCGGCCAACCCCGCGTCTTTGGTGCCCCGGCCATCGCTCGCTTCCAAGGGCTGCATGGGCCGGTCGAACGCCCGGAAGCCGCATGAACGAACCACATCTCCCCCGTCGTCCGGTGCGGATCGCTGCAAGCAGGGACGGTAGTGCGGCCGATGCACAGGCCGGGTTCCACCGGGAGGACCCGGCCGCGATGCTATCGTACCAGGAACTCCGCATGCAGCGCGCCGGCGGAATTGATGCTCTTGAGGATGTCGATCATGTCGCGCGGGCTGACGCCGAGCGCGTTGAGCCCCGCCACCACTTCGGAGAGCGAGGACGCCTCGTTGATCTCGGCCATGCCGATCCCCGGCTCCTCCTCGATTGTGGCCGAAGAGCGTGGGACCACCACCGTGTCGCCTTGCGCGAAGGGATTGGGCTGGACGACGACCGGCGCCTCCTCGATCCGGAGCGTGAGGTTGCCCTGGCTCACCGCAACCCGGCTGATGCGGACATCCGCGCCCATCACGATCGTGCCGGAGCGCTGATCGACGACGACCCGCGCCCGCCGCTCGGGCTCCACCAGCAGGTTCTCCACCCGGCCGAGCACGTGGGCCGGCGATCCCATCCGCGTCGCCCCGATATCGAGCGCCACCGTGCCGGCATCCGTCATCATTGCGACACGGCGGCCGAATTCGTCGTTGATGACCGCCTCGATCCGCCCGGCCGTGGTGAAATCGGGGCTGCGCAAGGCGAGCCGCACCGCGTTCAGCCCGCCGAAATCGAAGGCAATCTCGCGCTCGACCCGGGCACCCGCCGGAATCGTCCCGGCCGTCGGCACGCCCTGCACGACGCTCGCCGCCTTGCCTTCGGCCGAGGCGCCTCCGGCGATGATCGTGCCTTGCGCGACGGCATAGATCTCCCCATCCGCGGCGTTCAGCGGCGTCATCACCAGCGTGCCGCCGAGAAGGCTCTTGGCATCACCGATGGCCGAGACTGTCACGTCGATCTGGCCGCCAGCGCGGGCGAAGGGCGGCAGGGTCGCGGTGACGAAGACGGCGGCGACGTTCTTCGGCCGGAAGCTTTCGCCGGTCACGTTCACGCCCAGCCGCTCGAGGATGTTCGACATGATCTCCTCGGTGAAGGGGGCGTTGCGCAGCCCGTCGCCGGTGCCATTGAGGCCGACGACAAGGCCGTAGCCCACGAGATCGTTGCCGCGCACCCCGTCGAATTCCACCAGATCCTTGATCCGGATCGGGGCCGCGACGGCTGAAAAGGCGACGAGGGAAAGCAGCAATACCGCGAGAAATCTCATCTCAGAAAATCCGCCAATGACAGGCGCGAAAGCCGCGCGGTGAGGGTGTAGAGCGTCTCGATCTGGGTCTGCACCGCCTCGAGGGCGCTCGCCGTGTCGTAGGGATCGGCGGCAATGAGCTCGTTGCGGGCGATCTCCAGCGCCGAGGCTTCGGAGGCGTTGCGGATGGCGGTATTGCTGATATGGGCCTCGACCGTGCCGATCCGTGCGCGCAAGGCGACCATCTGGTTGCCGGAGGCGATCAGCGCCTCGCCCGAGCGTTTGGCCAGAAGCGCCCGCCCCGTCGCATCGCCGGGAAGCACCCCTTCAGCGACGAGCGCACCGAGCGCCATGCCCTCGAGCAGATCGCGCAAGGCGGGGTCGGCGGCGGTGAGGTCCATCGTGACCTCCGCGCCCGGCCCGATCCGGAACGGCGCGAGCGCCGTCGCGGCGCCGCCATAGACCGTGTCGAGATAGCCGCCGCCACCCGGGGGTGCGTCGAACCAGGCCGCGACCGCGGTCTCGACCCCGCTTGCCGTGACCTGCCCGGCCACGGCCAGCATCAGCGCATCGAGAATGTCCTGCGAGCCGCTGATCGGCTTCTGGTCGGTCGCGGTGCCGGACAGCAGATAGCGGTCCGCGACCCCGGTATTCAGCGCCGAGACCACCGCATGGAACTTCTGCCGCGCGTCGCCCGCGGTCGTATCCACCAGCGTCGTCGAGGTGCTCGTCGCCGCCGTCAGAAGGCCGGGCGCCAGATCGGTCGCGATATCCTGCGCGGTCTCGAGCGCGGCCTGCAGCGTCCCGGTGAAAAGCGCCGCCTCGTTCGTCGCGGTCTTGTAGGCGGCGAGCGTCTTCAGCGAGCGGTCGATCCCGGCCAGCACCTTGAAGTCGCCCGACACCGCGTCGGCAAGATCCGCCCGCACGCCCGTCGTCATCTCTTCGGTCAGTCGGCCGAGATGTTTTTGCAGTTCGACGTTGTGGCGGCGCATCTGGAAGGCCTGGGCCATGTCGCCGATGGAGACGTAGTTCATCGCTTAAAGCCCGATCAGTTGCTGGATGAGGTCGTCGATGACCTGTATGACCCGCGCATTGGCGGAATAGGCCTGCTCGACCAGGAGGAGGTTCTGCATCTCGGCATCGGTATCGACGCCGTCGGCAAGCTGCAGTTCGGTCAGCGCCTCCTGCCGCGAGACGGAATAGCTTTCGCGGAACTCCGCCTGCTGGCGGGCGCTGGCGATGCCGGAGAGGACATCGGCGGCCAGACCCGAAGTGGACCGGGCCGCGCCGATGAAACTGCCCGAGGACGGGATCCGCCCCGCCGACAGGGCCGCGCCGAGGGAATTCAGCAGCGTCGCGTCGCCGACATTCCCGGCCCCGATCGCCCCGAGCCCGTCGCGCAGGCGCCAGAGCTGGCCGCCAGCCGCCGGATCGACGAGCGCGTTGAGCCGGATGCGCCCGGCGAGCCCCTCTTCCAGCAGGGGATCGAGCACCGCGCCGGCATCGGTGAAAAGTCCCGGCTGGCCCGGCGCCAGTGTCGGATCGACGGCCGGCGTCTCGAACCGCTCGATCAGGTCGCGGGCCAGCGCGTCAAGCTGCGCCTGCGCCCCCGGCGCCAGATCGTCGCGGATCGCCAGCATCGCGCCGAGCCTGCCGCCGCCGAGAACGCCGTCGTCGCCCGAGGGCACCGGCATGCCGTTGATCGTCAGGCCCGACAGCGCGCCCGAGCCGATGGTCATGTCGGCGGTGATGACCCCGACGGGCGTGAAGCCGATCACCGCCGGATTGCCTTCGAGAAGGATCGCGCCGCCGGTGGTGAAGAGCGCGATCTGGTCGCGGTCGCGTGGAACCTCCCGCACCGGCACGATCTCGGCCACCCGGTCGACGAGAAGCTGGCGCTGGTCCATCAGCGCCGTCGCGTCGCGACCCGCCGAGCGCTGGGCGAGGATCTCGGCGTTCAGCCGGTCGATCTGGCCCAGCGAGGTGTTCAACGTCTCGACCTGGCGGGCGATGCCGGCATCGGCATCCATCCGCGCCTGCTGCACGTCGTGGGTCAGCACACCGAGATGGTCGGTCAGCGTATTGGCCGCGTCGACCACGCTTTGCAGCCGCGCCTGGCTGTCGGGCCGGCTCGCCGCCTGGACCAGCGCGGCCTCGACCGCGGCAATCCGGGCGGCGAGCGATCCGGCATCCTCGGGGTCGCCGAGAAGCGTCTCGACCCGCGAGAGAAATGCGGTCTTGGCGCCGGCATTTCCGGCATCGGCATCGGCGAGCCGCCGATCGGCGAGAACCGCGACATTGACCGACCGCGTGATCCCGTCGACCCGCACGCCCGCGCCGGTGCCGCCGAGAGATTGCGGCGAGAGGTGCAGCTCGCGCCGTGCATAGCCCTCGGTCAGCGCGTTCGAGACGTTGGACGACACGACGCCCGCCGCGCGCGATGACGCGGTGAGGCCCGAGAGGGCATTCGCCAGAGAGGTCGACAGACTCATGTTTCAGCCTCCGGATAACGGCCCCACCCGTCCGGATCAGCGTTTGATATTGGTGGTTTCCTGCAGCATCTCGTCCACGGTCTGGATGACCTTGGCATTGGACGAATAGGCCCGCTGGGTCTGGATCAGCGCCGTCAGCTCCGCCGCCACGTCGGTGGCCGAGCCTTCCCGCGCATAGCCCACGACCGCGCCCGTCGGCCCGTCGCCGGCATCCCAGAGGAAGAACGACCCCGAATCGGGCGAGACCTGGAAGGTCTGGTTGTTGAGCGCGATGAGCCCGTTCGGGTTCGGCACGTCGACGACCGGGATCTGGTAGATCCGCCGGGTGAAGCCGGTGTCGTAGGTGGCGGTGACATAGCCGTTCTCGTCAACCTCGACGGTGGTGAGGTTGCCGACGGGCGAGCCGTCCTTGGTGATCGAGGTCGGCGCGAAGTTGTCGGAGAGCTGCGTCAACCCGTTCGGATCGCCGACCTTGCCGATCGTCATGGTGATCGGCCCGCCGAAGACCGTCAGCGCCAGCGATCCGGTCACCGGATCGTAGGCGCCGCCAGACACCGTCGTCACCGAGGCGAGCGAGCCGCCATTGGCGCGGGTATCGTCGAAGACCAGGGTGTATTCGCCGATCAGCGCGCCGCTTTGGGCGGAATCGCGGATCTCCATCGTCCAGGTGTTCGAGGCACCCGAGGCCGGAACCGTCGGCGTGAAGGTGATGTCGAGCGTGTCCGAGGTGCCGAGATTGCCGAAATACTCGACCGAGAGCGGCAGCACGTTGCCCGCGGCCCCCGCCTCCGTCCCGGTGGCGGGCAGATTGACGCCGAGGTTCATCGTCGTCGTCGGATCGCCCGCCGTCTGGTTCGAGTTGATCACCACCGGCTGGAGCCCGGAGATAGTGTCTCGCGGCAGGACCGGGATCGAGCCGTCGGCATTCGCCGGCCAGCCGAGCAGCACCAGACCCGATTCGGTGCGCAACACCCCGTCGGCATCGGGACGGAACGAGCCTGTCGTCGTCATCATCAGGGGCTGCGCGCCGGCGGAGAACGATCCGAGCGACACCGCCGAGGTCACCGGCAGCATGCCGCGTCCCGAAACCGCGAGGTCGAGCGCGTTCGACGTGGCCACCAGCGCCCCGTGCTCGTCGATCAGCCGGGTCGTCGAGGCGCGTACGCCGCCGGCCGAATAGGTGCCGGCGCCGCGCGCCTGGTTGATCACGAAATTCTCGAAATCGGTCGAGGCGCGCTTGTAGCCGTAGGTAGCCGAATTCGCGATGTTGTCGGAAATCGTCGCAAGCCGCGTCGCGTTGGCGCTGAGGCCAGCCACGCCGGCATTGAGCGAGGACGAAATGGACATGAGTGCCGCCTTTCTGCTGCTGCGTCCGTCAATCTGACCGATCCTGCAGCGCGGCGGCTTAACATCGCCCTAACGGATAAAAGCTTAGCGATTTCAGGTGTCCGAGCGCAGCAGAATCACCTCGATCCGGTTGTTGCGGGGCGCCATCGGGTTGCGCAGGGCCGGCTTGCGGTCGGCATATCCGGTGACCCGCTGCACCCGCGCCGCGGCAAGCCCGTCGCCTTCCAGCATCGCCCTGAGCCGCATCGCCCGCGCCGTCGAGAGATCCCAGGACGGGTTCTCGCGCAGCACTTCCGGCAGCGCCCGGATATGGCCGTTCACCGCGACGCCGTTGCTGACGAGGTCGAAGACCCTGGCAACCATCGCCGTGAGGTCCTCGAGGATAGGCGCCGGCCGGTCGGTATCGCCCTGAAAGAGCGGCGCGTCATCGAGGTCGAAGAGCTCGACGATCAGGCCCTCGTCGGTGACACGGGTGACGATGTGGCGCGCCGCCGCCTCGCTCACCATGCTTTCGCCGCCGATGCCCATCAGCGCCTCCTCGATCTTCCGCACCTCTTCGGCGAAGGCGGCGGCATCGGCCGCGCTGTCGCTGCTGTCGGTGCCCGTCTGACCCATCGCCTGGCGTTCCGTGCTGGGCTTCAGGCTCGATGCGCCGGTGCCGTTCTGGGCGATCTGATCCTCGGAAAACACGCTGTCGCCGCCGAACGATCCGTCGCCGCCGCCCGAGATGCGGCTCAGGGGAATCGTCGGACTGAAATAGTCCGCGATGCCCTTGCGTTGCTTTTCCGTCGTTGCATTCAGCAGCCACATCAGCATGAAGAAGGCCATCATGGCGGTCACGAAGTCGGCATAGGCAACTTTCCACGCCCCCCCGTGGTGCCCGCCGCCGGCGACGACCTTCTTGCGCTTGATGATGACTGGTGCCGCGTTCGATTGCGCACCCATCCCACCAACCTTTTTTCACCCGGGGTCAGGGATAGCAGCCGCATCTTAACGCCGCCCTAATCCGGGGCGACGATCGGCAGGGGTCCTGGGCGGGATCGGGATGTCCGGCGGAACGGCCGCGCGTCAGCCGGCGCAGCGTTTCGCGGCCTCGTCGAGCGCCGCGCTGACGCCGAGAAGCGAGAATGTGTCCTTGGTCTGCGTCCCGCGACCCGATCGTGCCGTCAGCACCGCCGAGGCGCCGGCCTTCAGCGCCGCGACGATCTTCGCGTCGTCGTCCTTCGACCCCGACCAGGCCCATTCCCCGTCGGTGAAAAGCTCGAACGTGGCGCCGCTGACGTCGAGCGCCACGGTCGAACCGCCCGCGAAGGGATAGCCGCCGGTGAAGGACACCTCGCCCTCGGCCGATCCCGGCCGGTAGGTCACGAAGAGAAGGATGTCGCCGCGCCGGACCGAGACCGCCTGGCCGTCCTTGGTGTTCACCGTCTCCTTCGGCGCCGAGACGCCCCAGCATTCCTTGGGGTTCTCCTCGACGAAGACGCTCCAGTCGGTATCGGCGGCCACGCGATTCGTGGACACCTGCCCGACGGCGCCCGTCGCCGTCGTCAGCGCCAAGAGAAATGCGCCCGTCGCGCGCCAGCTCGGTGAAGTCATCTTTGCCGCAGCCTCCAGCTGTCTTTTGCCCCGGCGGTCCCGGCCGGCGCCGCCTGGAGGCGGCAGCATTTGGCATGGCGGGACGCCCGTCAACTCGATATGCACGTCTTAACGCGAATCCGACAGGGCCGAAAAGCCCCGGAGGCAGAAATTCGCGCAAAGGTGAGGGGACGATGCCGGCCGTACCGATGATCGAACTGTGGCGGGGCGGGATGCTGGAGAGCGTCCATGTCGGCCACGCGGTGATCTGCGACGAGACCGGCGGGATCGTCGAAGCCTGGGGCGAACCCGACGCGGTGATCTTCCCGCGCTCCTCCTGCAAGATGATCCAGGCGCTGCCGCTTCTGGAAAGCGGCGCGGCCGAGGCGTTCGGGCTCGGCGCGGCGCAACTCGCGCTCGCCTGCGCCAGCCATAACGGTGCGGCGATCCATACCGGGCCGGTTTCGCGCTGGCTCGCCGATCTCGGCCTTGGCGAGGGCGATTTGCGCTGCGGCGTGCAGATGCCTGACGATCCGGCCGCGCGGAAGGATCTGATCTGCTCGGACCGCTCGCCCTGCCAGATCCACAACAATTGCTCGGGCAAGCATGCCGGCTTCCTGACCCTGGCCAAGCATCTGAAGGCCGGGTCCGAATATCACGAGGTCGATCATCCGGTTCAGCGCGCGGTCCGCGCCGCGTTCGAGGAGGTCACCGGCGAAGCGTCGCCCGGCTTCGGCATCGACGGCTGTTCGGCGCCGAACTTCGCGACGAGCGTCCACGGGCTCGCCCGCGCGATGGCCTTCTTCGCCGCCGCGCGGCCCGAGGGCGGCGCGCGCGAACGCGCCGCCGCGCGTCTTGTCGCCGCGATGACCCGTCATCCCGATCTCGTCGCGGGCGAGGGCCGGGCCTGCACGAAGCTCATGCGCGCGATGGGCGGCAAGGTGGCCGTCAAGACCGGGGCCGAAGCGGTCTTCGTGGCGATTCTGCCGGAACAGAAGCGGGGCATCGCCGTGAAGATCATGGATGGCGGCACCCGCGGAGCGGAAGCCGCCATCGCGGCGCTCTTGCGGCGGCTCGGCGTCCTCGCCCCGGACGATCCGGTCCTTCTCCCCTATCTCACCGGCCCGATCACCAACCGGCGAGGGACGAAGGTCGGCGAAATCCGGCTCGCCCCCGGTTTCGCCGCCTGAGCCGGGCGTGATCCGAAGGGGCGCCCGTTCCGGGCGCGAGTCTTTCCTCTCGCGCCCGCCGCTTGCGCGCCGGGCACTCGGGTCGCCTCCGGCGGAGGTATTTCGGAACAGAAGAACGGACGTGGTATTTCTTCTGTTCCGAAATACCTCCCGCGGAGCGGAAATCGCACGAAGTGCCAGAAGGCATGTGCCGAAGGCACTCAACCGGATCGCCGCATCACCTCAGGCGAAATCCTCGACCGCATAGCCCTGGATATAGAGCAAAGCCGTCAGGTCGCCGTGGTTGATGCGGATGTCGCACTGGGCCGCGACCGAGGGCTTGGCGTGAAGCGCCACCCCGGCGCCGGCGAGGCCGAGCATGCCGAGGTCGTTCGCTCCGTCGCCGACCGCCATCACCGCGTCGTGGGAGATGCCGAGCCGGTCGCTGATCTCCCGCAGCGCCGCCATCTTGGCCTCGCGCCCGAGGATCGGCCGGGCGACGTCGCCGGTGAGCGTGCCGCCCTCGACGAGAAGGGTATTGGCCCGGTGCTCGTCGAAGCCGAGATGGGTGGCGACGGCCGTCGTGAACGCGGTGAAGCCGCCAGAGACAAGCGCCGCATAGCCGCCATTGGCCTTCATCGTCGCGATCAGGTCGCGCCCGCCGGGCGTGTAGGTGATGCGCTCGGCCAGGACCTGTTCGATGACCGCTTCGGGCAGGCCTTTCAGCAGCCTGACCCGCTCCAGAAGCGCGCCCTCGAAATCCAGCTCGCCGTTCATCGCCCGCCGGGTGATCTCGGCCACCCGCTTCCCGACCCCGGCCATGTCCGCCAGCTCGTCGATGCATTCCTGCCCGATCATGGTGGAATCCATGTCGGCGAGGAGCATGGTCTTCTTCCGGCCCTCGGCCTTCTGCACGACCAGATCGACGCCGACCCCCTGCAAGCCGTCCCAGACCTCCCAGCGGTTCGCGGGCACAGCCTCGACCGCGAATTCCGCCGCCACGCCGGGGTTCAGCCATTCCACCGCCCCGCCGCCCCAGGCGTCGCGCAACGCCTCCACCGCCGCGCGGTCGAGATCGGCGCGGCCGGGATTGGCGAGAAGGGTGGCGATGTACATGGCGAAGTTTCCGATAGTGGACGGGCGGCGTCGGTTTTTGTGGCTCAAGCGGCGCTTTAGATCACTTTTCCCGCTTGTGCCAGCCTCCGGCCCCCTCTATCTCCGGCGGCGGGACACCCCTCCCCAACGAGGGGCGAATATCTGGAAGGATACCAGCAATGGTCAAGACGACTCCGGCCGCGCGGCCGGCAAACCCGCGCTTCTCTTCTGGCCCCTGCGCCAAGATCCCCGGCTTTTCCCTCGACATGCTCGCCGACGCGCCGTTGGGCCGCTCGCACCGCGCGACCATCGGCAAGGCGAAGCTGAAGGAGGCGATCGACCTCACCCGCGAGCTGCTCGGCGTTCCCGCCGACTTCCGCATCGGCATCGTGCCCGCCTCCGATACCGGCGCGGTCGAGATGGCGCTCTGGTCGCTGCTCGGCGCCCGCCCGGTCGAGATGCTGGCCTGGGAGAGCTTCGGCGAGGGCTGGGTGACCGATGTCGTCAAGCAGTTGAAGCTGGATGCCACTGTGCGCAAGGCGCCTTATGGCGAGATCGTCGACCTTGCGGCGGTCGATTTCGACAAGGATGTGGTCTTCACCTGGAACGGCACCACTTCGGGTGTGCGCCTTCCGAACGGCGATGCGATCCCGGCGGATCGCGCGGGCCTGACGATCTGCGACGCGACCTCGGCCGCTTTCGCGATGGACCTGCCGTGGACGAAGCTCGACGTGGTGACGTTCAGCTGGCAGAAGGTGCTGGGCGGCGAAGGCGGGCATGGGGTCCTGATCCTCTCCCCCCGCGCCGTCGCGCGTCTGGAAAGCTACACACCCGCCTGGCCCTTGCCGAAGATCTTCCGCATGACCAAGGGCGGCAAGCTGATCGAGGGCATCTTTGTCGGCGAGACGATCAACACGCCGTCGATGCTCTGCGTCGAGGATTACCTCGTCTCGCTCAAATGGGCGCAGTCGATCGGCGGGCAGGCAAGCCTCAAGGCCCGGGCCGAGGCCAATGCGAAGGCCATCGCGGACTTCATCGCCGACAAGGACTGGATCGCCAATCTGGCAACCGACCCGGCCACGGCCTCGACCACCTCGGTCTGCCTGAAATTCACCGATCCGCGGATCAGGGACGGCGCGGCCTTCGCCAAGGCGGTCGCGAAGCGGCTGGAGAAGGAAGGCGTCGCCCTCGATGCCGGCGCCTATCGCGACGCGCCGCCGGGTCTCAGGATCTGGTGCGGCTCGACCGTCGAGACCGCCGACGTCGCGGCGCTGATGCCCTGGATCGAATGGGCGTTCCTGGCCGAGATCGACGCGCAGGCGGTGGCGGCCTGACCGTCCGCAGCCCCGGACCACGATCCGGGGCCTCTTCATCGAACCATGAGGTCCCGGATCAGGTCCGGGACTGCGTTCCGAAAATCCTCATGAAGGAGCCTGTTGAAATGGCACCCAAAGTTCTGGTTTCCGACAAACTCAGCGAAACCGCCGTGCAGATCTTCCGCGACCGCGGGGTCGAGGTCGATTACCTGCCCGATCTGGGCAAGGACAAGGAGAAACTGCTCGAGGTGATCGGCCGGTATGACGGCCTCGCCATCCGCTCGGCCACCAAGGTCACGGAGAAGATCCTCGCCGCCGCGACCAGGCTCAAGGTCATCGGCCGCGCCGGGATCGGGGTCGACAATGTCGACATCCCCGCCGCCTCGAAAAGGGGCGTGATCGTGATGAACACGCCCTTCGGCAACTCGGTGACGACCGCCGAACACGCCATCGCGATGATGTTCGCCGTCGCCCGGCAACTGCCCGAGGCCTCGACCTCCACCCATGACGGCAAGTGGGAGAAGAACCGCTTCATGGGGGTCGAGCTTTTCAACAAGACCCTCGGCGTGATCGGCGCCGGCAATATCGGCGGCATCGTCTGCGACCGGGCGCTCGGGCTCCACATGAAGGTGGTCGCCTACGATCCGTTCCTCAGCGAAGAGCGTGCGAAGGCGATGGGCGTGACCAAGGTGGAACTCGACGAGCTTCTGGTGCGCGCCGATTTCATCACGCTCCACGTGCCGCTGACCGACAAGACCCGCAATATCCTGTCGGCCGAGAACATCGCCAAGGCCAAGAAGGGCGTGCGGATCATCAACTGCGCCCGTGGCGGCCTCGTCGATGAAGCGGCCCTCGCCGAGGCGCTGAAATCCGGCCATGTCGCCGGCGCCGCCTTCGACGTCTTCGAGGTGGAACCGGCGACGGCGAGCCCGCTCTTCCACCTGCCGAACGTCGTCGTGACCCCGCATCTCGGCGCCGCCACGACCGAGGCGCAGGAAAACGTGGCCCTTCAGGTGGCCGAGCAGATGTCGGACTACCTCCTGACCGGGGCGGTCCAGAACGCGCTCAACATGCCTTCGGTCACGGCCGAGGAAGCCGCCGTCATGGGCCCGTGGCTGAAGCTCGCCCAGCATCTCGGCGCCTTCGCCGGGCAGATGACGGACGAGCCGATCAAGGCGATCAACATCCTCTACGACGGCACGGTTTCCGAGATGAACCTCCAGGCACTCAACTGCGGCGCCATTGCCGGGATCATGAAGGCGACCAATCCGGACGTGAACATGGTCTCCGCCCCGGTCGTCGCGAAGGAGCGCGGCATCCAGATCTCGACCACCCGGCAGGAGAAGAGCGGCGTCTTCGACGGCTACATGAAACTGACCGTCGTCACCGAGAGGCGCGACCGCTCGATCGCCGGCACCGTGTTCAGCGACGGCAAGCCGCGCTTCATCCAGATCAAGGGCATCAACATCGACGCCGAGATCGGGGAGCACATGCTCTATACGACGAACGAGGACGTGCCGGGGATCATCGGCGCGCTCGGCCAGACAATGGGCGAGAACGGCATCAACATCGCCAATTTCACGCTCGGCCGCTCGTCGCGCGGCAAGGACGCGATCGCGCTTCTCTATGTCGACGATCCGATCCCGCAGCCGGTGATCGAGCAGTTGATGAAGACCGGGCTCTTCCAGCAGGTGAAACCGCTGGTCTTCGACGTCGCCTGACACCCCGAACCGGGCCGCTTCGGCGGCCCGCTTCATCTGTGGCACCAATCCGGTCGCCGGCCGGATGAGCGACCGCGCCGGCGAGATGATGAATTGTCCGAGCCTGATGCCGCATGCCTTCCGCACCGGGCCGGAAGGGCTCCTCGCGCTCTGGCGATCAAGCGGCGACGTGACCCCCCATTCCTACGCTTTCCTGCCGGTCCCGCAGGCCCTGATCGGCCGAGATTGCCGCATTGCATCCCCCGAGCGGCTCGCGATAGGGTCCGCCCGACTTCAGGGCGGGACGGACCATGCGCACCTACGCGATCGGCGACATCCACGGCGCTCTCGACAAGCTCGAGGCCGCGCACCGGCTGATCGCGGCCGACCGCGCCGTGACCGGCGATGCCGTGGCGCCCGTGGTCCATATCGGCGATCTGGTGGATCGTGGCCCCGACAGCCGGGGCGTGATCGACTACCTCATGCGCGGTATCGCCGGCGGCGCGCCCTGGATCGCCCTCAAGGGCAATCACGACCGCATGTTCGAACGCTTCCTCGGCGATCCCGACAGCCACGATCCGGGCTTGCGCGAAAGCCTGCACTGGATCGACCCGCGCCTCGGCGGCGGGACGACGCTTGCCTCCTACGGGGTCGAAGGCGCCGGCGAACGGCTGCTCTTCGACCTGCACGACGAGGCGGTTGCCGCCGTGCCGCAGACTCATGTCGCCTTCCTTGGCGGGCTGAAGCTTCACTACCGGCGCGGTGCAGCCTTGTTCGTCCATGCCGGCATCCGGCCGGGCGTTCCCCTCGACCGGCAGACCGAGGACGACCTTCTCTGGATCCGCCGGGACTTCCTCGACGATACCAGCGATCACGGGATGCTCGTGGTGCATGGCCATACCCCGGTCGAGGCCGCCTCCCACTACGGCAATCGCGTCAACATCGACACCGGCGCCGGCTACGGCAGGCCTCTGACCGCCGTGGTGATCGAGGGCGACCAGGTCTGGCACCTGACCGGGGACGGCCGCGCGCCGATCCTGCCGCCGGGCTGAGGGCGGGGCTTGATGCCGGCCTGCATTCGGTGCTTCATCGCCGCCATGACCCCGCCCGCCTTTTCGACGCGACATCCCGTCCGGGCCGGAGCCGGACGATGAGTGCCGCCGACCGCCCGCGCCGGCGCCACGGCCCGCTCACGCTCTTCAGCCATCCGCGCCTTGTCCGGCACCGGATCGCCGATCCGCGATGGGTGCTGCCGGACCTGACCATCGCGGTCCTGTCGGATTTCCATGTCTGCCGCCCCTGGACGCCGCTGTCGGCGCTCAGGCGGATCGTGGCGATGACCAATGCGCTGAAACCCGACCTGATCCTCCTGCCCGGCGATTTCATCGCCGACCGCAACCTGCCGGCGCGGAGCGTTCCGGCCGCCCTGATCGTCGCCGAACTCGCGCCGCTGACCGCGCCCCTTGGCGTCGCCGCCGTCCTCGGCAATCACGACTGGTGGGATTGCGCCCTCGCGCGGCAGAGCGACTTCGCCCGCAACTCCGTCGTCGAGGCGCTGGAGGCGAGCCGTATCGCGCTTCTGTCGAACCGGGCGATGCGGGTCGAGTTCGGCGGCGGCGCGTTCTGGCTCGCCGGGATCGACAGCCAGCGCGCCCTCAGGCGGCGCGGTCATCCGGGCCTCCACGATCCCGAGGCCGCCTTCGCCGAGGTGCCGCCCGGCGCCCCGGCGATCCTCATGGCGCATGAGCCCGACTATTTCGCGACGAACGATCCGCGCGCCTTTCTCCAGATCAGCGGCCATACCCATGGCGGCCAGATGAATGTCGGCGGCTGGCGGCCGCTGACGCCCTCGGCCTACGGGTCGCGCTACGGTTGGGGGCATATCCGCGAAGGCGGGCGGCACCTCGTCGTCTCGGGCGGCATCGGCTATTCGGGGTTCCCGCTCAGGATCCTCCAGCCGCCCGAGATCACGCTAGTCATGCTGCAGCGCGGCGTGTAGATTGCCGCCGGCAATTACCTGAGGGAGAAGAGACATGAGCGACGACATCGTGATCCTGTCCGGCGCGCGCACCGCGATCGGGACATTCGGCGGGGCGCTGGCCGGAATGGCGCCGATCGACATCGCCACCGTGGCCGCGAAGGCCGCGCTGGAGCGGGCGGGGGTAGAGGGCGACCGCATCGGCCATGTGGTCTTCGGCCATGTGATCAACACCGAACCGCGCGACATGTATCTCAGCCGCGTCGCCGCGATCCAGGCCGGGGTGCCGAACGGCACGCCGGCGATGAACGTCAACCGGCTCTGCGGTTCAGGCGTGCAGGCCATCGTCTCCTGTGTGCAGTCGCTGATGCTCGGCGACGCCGATTTCGCACTCGCCGGCGGGGCCGAGAACATGAGCCGCTCGCCTTATGCACTTCAGGCTGCGCGCTGGGGCCAGAAAATGGGCGACACCAAGGCGCTCGACATGATGACCGGGGCGCTGACCTGTCCGTTCGGCACCGGCCATATGGGGGTGACAGCCGAGAACGTCGCGAAGGAACACGACGTGACCCGCGCCGAGCAGGACGCCTTCGCGATGGAAAGCCAGGTCCGCGCGGCGAAGGCGATCGCCGAGGGCCGGTTCAAGGATCAGATCGTCCCGGTGGAGATCGCCTCGCGCAAGGGCACAGTCGTCTTCGACACGGACGAGCATCCGAAGGCGACGAGCCTCGAGGCGCTGGGCGGGCTGAAGACGGTGTTCCAGAAGGACGGCACGGTGACCGCCGGCAATGCCTCAGGCATCAACGACGGCGCGGGGGCCGTGGTTCTGGCGCGGGCCTCGGCCGCCGCGAAGGCCGGGCTGAAGCCCCGCGCCCGGATCCTCGGCTACGCCCATGCCGGGGTGCGACCCGAGGTGATGGGCATCGGCCCGGTGCCGGCGGTCGAGACGCTCCTCGCGCGCACCGGCCTCTCGGTCGGCGATTTCGACGTGATCGAATCGAACGAGGCTTTCGCGGCGCAGGCTCTGGCAGTGTCGAAGGAGCTCGGCTTCGATCCGGCGAAGGTGAACCCCAATGGCGGCGCCATCGCACTTGGCCATCCGGTCGGCGCCACCGGCGCGATCCTCGCCGTGAAGGCGCTTTACGAGCTGGAGCGCATCGGCGGCAAGCGGGCGCTGATCACCATGTGCATCGGCGGCGGCCAGGGTATCGCGCTCGCCATCGAGCGGATCTGACCTGTCTGGCGGGACCGGCTCAGGGGGCATCGAGCCCCCTTCGCCGGGCCTCCGGCGGGGATATTTTCGGCAAGATGAAGTTCAGGGGCGGAGCGTCACGGTAGAGGTGGCGCTTCGGCCTTTTGCGTCGATGACCGAGAGGGTGAGGTAGCCCTCGCCGGGCGCGGGGAGGCAGGTTTCGCGGGCCCGGGCGGCGAGGATCAGCGGCGCGCCGTTGGCGAGCCAGGTGAAGGGCGGGGTGCCGCCCCGGACCTTGAGGGCGAGGCGGTCGGGGGTCTCGACCTTCGCCCCGTCGGGAGGGAAGGCGATTTCCGGGCCGTCGGAGGCGGTAGCGAAGGCCGCACCGCGCGGGCGGAAGCGTTGCAAGGGTTGCGGCAGGCGGGCGTTCGGCAGGATCAGTGTCGCGGGCGGTGGCGGTGGCAGCGGGTCGAGCGCAGGTTTCGTCCTTGCGAAGGTTTCGAAGAGGATCGGCGCCGCGAGGTCGCCACCGAAGGCGCCGGGGACCGAAGCGCCGTCGGCCCGTCCCATCCAGACCCCCGCGACATGGCGCCCGTCGAAGCCGATCGCCCAGGCGTCGCGGTGGCCGTAGCTGGTGCCGGTCTTGTAGGCGAGCCGGTTGGCGGGGGCATTGGGCGGCGGCGGCAGGCCGGCGAGGATATCGGCGGTGAGCCAGGCCGCCTCGCGCCCGAAGAGCCGCTGGTCGAGCGGAGCGGCCGCCCCGGCCCGGGCCGAGAGCCGGATCGGCGCGCCAAGTCGGGCGAGAGCCGCGTAGCCTTGCACCAGGTCTTCCAGCGTCACCCCGACGCCGCCGAGCGCCACCGCGAGGCCGGGCTGGCCGCCGGGCAAGACCGGGTCGACGCCGGCGCGCCGGAGCGTGGCGATCAGCCGGGCGGGGCCGAGCGCCTCGGTCAGGCTCACCACCGGGATGTTGAGCGACAGGTGCAGCGCCTCGCGGACCGGGATCGTGCCGCGGAAGCCGCGGTCGAAATTCTGCGGGGCATAGCTGCCGAAGGCGGTGGGCCGGTCCTCGATCAGGGTCTCGGGATGGGCGAGGCCTTCGTCGAAGGCGAGCGCGTAGACGAAGGGTTTCAGCGTCGAGCCGGGCGAGCGGATGGCGCGGGTCATGTCGACGAACCCGGCGCGCCGGTCGTCGGTCCAGTCGGGCGAGCCGACCGAGGCGAGAATCTCGCCGGTCCGGTGATCCGCAACGAGGATGGCGAGCGAGTTTCGGCTGGCCGCGCCGCCGCCCGCGCGGGCGGCGAGCGCCTCGAGCCGGGCCTGGAGCCCGGCCTCGATGGTGGTCGTGATCCGCCGGGCGAGGGGATCCTCCCGCCGCAGCCGCTCGGCAAGGTGAGGGCTGAGCGCGGGGAAGGGCTTGCGCATGGCCGGCACCGGCTCGGTCAGCGCCGCCGCCGCGCGGTCCGCGGTCAGGATGCCGGCCCCGGTCATGCGGACGAGCACCCGCGCCCGGGCCTCGGCGGCGGCGGCGCCGAAGCGGTCGGGCCGCCGGGTTTCAGGCGATTGCGGCAGCGCCACGAGAAGCGCCGCCTCGGCCGGCGTCAGCCGCCGCGGCTCCTTGCCGAGCCAGGCGAGCGACGCCGCGCGGATGCCTTCGAGATTGCCGCCATAGGGCGCAAGCCTGAGGTAGAGGCCGAGGATCTCCGCCTTCGTCAGCCGCCGCTCCAGCGCCAGCGCCACCCGCATCTGCCGGAGCTTGCCGCCGAGCCTGCCGGTTCCGCTTTCCTCCAGAAGCCGCGCCACCTGCATCGTCAGCGTCGATCCGCCCGAGACGAAGCGGCCCTGAGTGACGGCCTGCACCCCGGCGCGGAGAAGTGCGATGGGATCGACGCCGGAATGGTCGCGGAACCGCCTGTCCTCGTAGGCGATGAGCATGTCGAGAAACAGCGGATCGACCGGGCCGGGATCGAGCCGCCAGCGCCCGTCCGCCACGGTGAAGGCGCGTAGGAGCGTGCCGTCGCGGGCGACGACCTCGGTTCCGGTCTCGATGGTCAGCGCCGGCAGGTCGGTCCGCGCGATCCAGAGGTCGGCCGCATCCCGCGCCCAGGCGGCCGCGAGAAGCGCGGCGGCAAGAACGAGGGGTGCGGCGCGTCTCACTCCGTCACCATGACCCGCCCGGTCGCGGTCCGGGCCCGGTAGTCGGGCCGGTACATGTCCTCGACGCTCGCCGCCGGCTGGTGGAAGCTCCCGGGCGAGATCGCGCGGAGGATATAGGCCAGCCGGAACGGTGCGTCAGAGGTCCAGTCGACGGCGGCGAGGAAGCGGTCCTGCCGGAACTCGGCGGTCCGCGTCTCGGCGGTGTCGAGCCAGTCGAGGGCCGCGATATCGCCGGCGCGGATCAGCGCGGGGTTGTCGATCTCGAAGCCCGCCGGCAGGGGATCGCTGACCATCAGCCGGGCCTCGCCCGCGCCGTGCGGCGTCACCTCGATCACCGCGACGAGGCGGGTTCCTTGCGGAACCGTCGCGATATCGACCGGCGCGCCTTCGGCCGTGTAGTAGCTCCGCGCGATGGAGTAGCCCTTGCCGCCCGCCGGCTCCGGCTCCACCGGCACGCCGAAGGTCGTCAGCGTCACGGTGGCCGGCCTTTCGGTGCCGTTGGCGATCACCTGCGGGGCGGCGGCCGCGGCCTCCAGCACCCGGACGAGGGGGCCGGTGACGGGCGCGCCGTTCACCGTGAAGCCCTCGGCCCCCGGCCGGTCGATCAGCGCATGGGTGGCCAGAAGCGCCCAGGTCGCCTCCTGCGTCGAAAGCCGCTGGCCGGCGAGGCCGGTCGCCACCCGGTCGCCGAGCGCGTCGGGATCGACAGCCCCCGACCCCGCCTCCGAGGCCAGCGCCAGAAGCGCTGTCGCATCGCGCAGGTTGGTGCCGTAATCGGCGCGCCAAAGCTGCGCCTCGGCGCCGGGCACCGCCAGCAGCCGTGCCGCCTGCGCGAACATCGCATCCGCCCGGCGCTGGTCGCCGTAGGAGGCGAGCGCCGCGCCAAGCTGCGCCGCCGCGATCGGCGTGTCGAAGGCCGCGGCCTTCACGTCGGCATAGTAGCGCAGATCGCCCACCGCCGCCGCGCCTTCCCGCGCCAGCACCATCAGCGCATAGGCGTAAGCCCCGCCGCCTTCGTCGAAATCCGGTGCGTAGTTGATCTGGTTGCGCAGGTTGTCCATCGCGTTGCGGAATGCAACGTCCGGCACCGCATGGCCCTGCGCTTTCGCCCGGCTGAGGAAATCGGTGACATAGGCGTCGAGCCAGAGATCCCCGGCATCCGCATACCAGAGCCCGAAGGCGCCGTTGGAGGCCTGGTTGAGCAGGATCGCCGATATGCTCTCCTCCACCCGCCTGGCGATATCGGCGGTGCCACCGGCACCCATCGCCGCCGCCACCTCGTCGAAATAGAGCAGCGGCAATGCCTTCGACGTGAGTTGCTCGGTGCAGCCGTAGGGGTAGGCGTCGAGGGTGGCGAGCAGCCCCGGCGCGTCGAAGCGGGCGAGCGGCCCGACGGCGAGCGTCGCGCGGCCCGATCCGGGCAGCAGCCCCGCAAAGACATTCTCGTCGAGCGTGAAGCTTGCCCCGGCCGCGAGGTCGAAGCGGTTCTGCCGCGCGATTTCCGGGTCGTTGGCCTGAACCGGGATCGTCAGCTCCTTCACCAGTTGCCGGCCATCGGGAGTTGTCAGCGCCACCCGGATGCTGCCCGGCCCCTCGCCCGCCCCCGCGGTCAGCGGAACCGAAACCTCGGCCTTGCCGTTCTCGGCCAGGTCGACGCCGGACGGTGCGGACCCGAGCGCCAGCCCCTCGGCCGTCACGTCGAGGCCCATCCGGCCGGACGGCCCGGTCGCATGGACGATCTCGAGCAGCAGCCGCGCCTCGTCGCCGGGGGCGAGGAACCGCGGCACCGAAGCCGTGACCACGACCGGATCGCGCACCAGCACCTCGGCCTCGGCCTGACCTACGGCCGTGGCGGACCAGACCACCGCCATCAGCCGCACCGTGCCGTTGAAGCTCGGCAACTGGAACCCGGTCCGCGCATAGCCGTCCGCGCCGACCGCGAGGGGGCCGGAAAAATAGGCGACCAGCTCCTCGGTCGGTGGCGGCGCCTGCATCCTGAGGCCGGTCGCCGCGTCGCCGCCGGACCGGACGGCGCCCATCACCCCGGTTCGCCCGTCGATCAGCCGCCCGTAAAGGTCGCGGATGCCGATGCCGAGCTTCCGTTGCCCGAAATAATGCCCCTCGGGGTCGGGCGCGGTGAAGCCGGTGAGGTTGAGGATACCCACGTCGACGGCGGCGATGGTGGCGAAGACCTCCGCGCCCTCCGCGCCGTCCACCTTCAGCGCGACCGGCAACGGCCCGCGCGGGTCGGCCTCGGACGCCACCTCGAACGACGCCGACAGCTTCCGCGCGCCGGGATCGACCGGCGCGTAGGAGAGGCCGAGCGCCCGCGCCGGAACCCGCCCCGCCTCTTCGGCGAGGGGACGCACGACCGAGGCGGTGACATAGGCGCCCGCGCCCCAGTCGTCCGTCACCGGCAGCTCGATCACGTTCTCGCCCGCCGTGACCGGCACCGCCTTCATGTCGATGAGCCGGTTCGACAGCACCGTGACCAAGGCCACGCCCGCCGCCCTCGGTTCAATCTTCAGTCGCGCCGTGTCGCCCGGCCGATAAGCCTCCTTGTCGAGCGCGACAGTCAGCGTATCCGGCGTCTCGGCCGCGTCGGCGGGGGCGTACCAGCCCGCGTAGAACTCCACCGAGGCGGCGGAATAGGCGCCGTCCGTCGCCTCCACGACCAGCTCGTAATTACCCCAGCCGACGGCTGCGGAAATCCCGGTGGCGCCCGCCGCCGTCAGGTCCGCCTCTCCCTCGGCGATGCGCGAACGCGTCGTGGTCACTTCCCAGTTCCAGTTGCCGTAGAGCGAATACCACTGGTAGTTCGTCTCGATCCGGTTGAGCGTCCAACGCACCTGCCGCGCCGCCAGCGTCTCGTCCGGTCCGACCGCGATCAGGTCGAACCGAGCCTCTGCGCCTTCCGGGACGGTGCCGTCCTCGAAGAGGGGCTTGACGCCGATCACCGGCGCGTCGGGCAGGATCCGCCGCGCGATCTCGCGCTCGACCGGCCGGCCGGAGCCTTCCTTGAGCCGGACCGCGATCCGCGCCTCCATCGGCCGGTTCGCCGCCTCGCCGAGATCGGGGAAGGCGACCCGAACCGTGGCCTTGCCGTCCGCGTCGGTCGGCCGCGTGTCGTAGAGCGCATCGCGGTAGGGCGAGAACGGCTCGTCATATCGGCCGAAGACATAGCCCGGGAAGGCGTCGAGCGTCGTCAGCGCCGAGATCCGGATATCGCCCTCTACCTCCAGCCCCGCCCCCGGCGCCCCGAAGAGATAGCGCGCGTCGATGGAGAGGGTCGGCGTGTCGCTGAGCCGGATCGCGCCTTCGGGCAGCGTCAGGTCGAAGTCGATGCGCTCGGGCAGGAAATCCTCGACAAGGAAGCTCTGGCTCGCCAGCACCCTGCCCTCCTCGACGAAGCCCTCGATCCGCCAGGTCCCGCGCGGGGCGCTGCCGGCGAGCGGCATCGTCGCCACGAACCCGCCCGCCCCGGCCCCGGCGAGAAGCGCCCGCGAATACTCGACCCCGTCCGGCCGCACCAGCCGCGCCGTCATCGGCAGGCCGACGAGCGCGTCCATCCTGGTGTCCCGCGCCAGTAGCGTCGCGTTCACCGTCTCGCCCGCCCGGTAGGCGCCCCGGTCGGTCGAGAGGAAGACGTCGATCGGCGGCGCCGCCTCGCGCCCCGCGACGCCCCGGTCGGAAAGGTCGAATTCCGGCTCCGTCAGCGACAGGAAGGCGAAATCGTCGCCCTTCGCGACCGTGACCAAAGCGGGCGCCGCGCCGCCGGTCCCGGCCGTCATCCCCGGCGCGAAGCGGGCATAGCCGTCCGCATCCGTCACCGCCGTCCCGATCACCGCGTTGGCCCGCGACAGAAGCGTCGCGGTGACGCCCTCGACCGCGCCCGCATCGCCAAGGCCCCGCACGAAAAGATGGAGCCCGTCCGCCCCCTCCATCGCCGTCAGCCCGAGGTCGGAGATCACGAACCACTGCGTCGCCGCCGGGTTGTCATAGGGATCGAGCCCCGGCACGGCGGCCTGCAACGCATAGATGCCGGGCCCGAGATCGGCCATCACCCCATCGAGCGGCAGGAGAGTCGTCACGTCGCGATTGATCTCAATCGCGACCTCGCCGGTGCCGGTCCAGACCTCCTCCGTCACCTCGTTCTTCAACTGCTCCGACGACCAGTAATCCAGCGGCCGGCCGAAATAATCGCTCTGGATCGCCCGGACGAGGTTGCGGTCAGAGATCCGCAGCAACGTGAGATCGAGCGTGTCGGCATTCACCGTCTCGACCGGGATTCCGGTCTGCCCGACCTTCGGCAGAACATAGGCGCGGCCGGGGAACCGGACGGCGGCGCGGCGGTCGCGGACATACTGGGTGACGGTCGCGTCCGCCGCCAGCACCTCGCCCGCCGCCGAGGGCAGGCCTTCGCGGAAGGTCAGCGCATAGCGGCTGCCATGCGCGACCCCGGTCACACAGATCTGCCGGCCCGAGGCGTCGACCGCCAACCCGGCCTCGGGGAGCTTCACGAAGGGCGCGTAGTCCACGCCGGCCCGCACGAGGTCCTCGGTGAAGACCGCGCAGATGCGCGGCGCGGCGCTGTCGCTCTCGACCTGCGTCTCGGCGATGCGGAACCCGTATTTCCCGATCGCATCCTCCAGCGCCGCCGCAGCATCGTCGCGCGGTTGCAGGCTCTGCGCCAGCCGCAGCGCCGGGATCATGTCGCGACCCCGCTCCAACCGCTCGAAGGCCTGCGCCAGCGTCGCGAGCGCTGTCGCGCGCAGCGCCGGACTTCCGGCCCGGAGATAGGCGTTGACCGCGGCCGACGCCGCCCGCCCGGCGAGGGCGCGCCGCTCCCCCGCATTGTTCGACCGGATCGCAAGCAATGCGGCGGCATAGTCCGCCCACTGATCCGGCGCATCGGAGAGATTGAGCGCCGCCCCGGCATACTCCGCCACCCCGTAAAGGTCGCCCGCCGTCGCGGCCTCCCGCGCGGCGGCCAGAAGCTCCGCCTCGGTCCAGCTACCGGTCAAGTGTTGCAGGCCAAGGCCCCTCGCCTGCGACAGCGCCGCGTCGAAATCCTCCGGCCGCAGGAAGGAAAGCTCCGCAGCGCGCGCCCCGGCGGCGGCCAGCGCGGCGGGATCGGTGCCCCGCACCCAGCCCGAAAGCGCGCCCTGATAGGCCTGCTGATCGCTCACCTCCGATTTCGGGAAACACGAACTCGACCGGCGGTTATAGGTGAAGGCCTTGCACGCGGTATCGGCCAGACAGGCGGCTTCGCAGGCCTCGAACCCGACATCGAAGATCGCCCTGAGGTCAGAGCCGTAGAAGTCCAGAGCCTCGACCAGCACCGCCCGCCGCTCGGGGATATAGGCCCGGTCCTGCGCCCAGGCCCCGGCGGGAAGGAAAAGGCAGGCCGCAAGGGCCGCGATCTGAAGCGTCCGCATCGAAATCTCCTGTAACCGGCAATCCCGGAATGCTGACACGGGCCCTGCCGGATTGGCAAGCGCGGCGCAGCCGGCCCGGCCCGCTTAAACCTTCATTCATATCGTTTCGCCATGGTTGGCCCGGCGCGCGGGGCGGCGCTGCGCGGGGGCGAAGCGGAGACGATCTTGAGCATTGCCGAGAAACTGGCGAAGGAACGGCGGGCGCGACTGGCGGCGGAGCGTCTTCTGGAACAGAAGAAACGCGACCTCTTCGCCGCGAATTCGCAGCTTTCCCGCCATGCGCGCAGCCTCTCCGACCAGATCGTCGAACAGCGCCAGGGGTTGGAGCTGGCGCGGACCGAGGCCGAATCGCTCAAGGGCCGGAACAGCCAGGTCCTGCACGACCTCGAACGCGCCAATTGCGAGGCGGCGGCGGCCCAGCGCCGGCTCTGGGAAGCGATGGAGACGATTGGCGACGGCTTTGCCGTCTTCGACGTCGATGCCCGGCTCGTCATCGCCAACCAGGTCTACCTCGACCTCTTCGCAACCGCCGGCATCGCGCTCGGCGACAGCTATCAGAGGCTGCTTCAGATCCTCTCCGACGAGGTCGCCGAGCTTGACGGAGAGGATGCGCAGGACTGGCGCCACGAGATGCTCGAACGGCTGGCGCCGGACGAGATCGAACCGATGGTGGTCCGCCTCGCCGATGGCCGCCATATCCGCTTCGTCGATCATCGCGGCGAGGCCGGAGAACTCGTCTCGATGGCGCTCGACATCACCGAGGCGATGGAGCGCGAGGCCGAGCTCGAGGAGGCGCGCGCCAGGGCCGAGGCGGCGAACCGCGCCAAGTCGGCTTTCCTCGCAAACATGAGCCACGAGATCCGGACCCCGATGAACGGGGTCGTCGGCATGGCCGAGCTTCTGTGCGGAACCGATCTGACCGACGAACAGCGGCTCTTCGCCGAGACGATCAAGTCCTCGGGCGAAGCGCTTCTGGTGATCATCAATGACGTGCTCGACTATTCCAAGATCGAGGCCGAGAAGATGCGGCTCTACCCCGAGCGCTTCGATCTCGAACGCTGCCTGCATGAGGTGATGCTGCTCCTGCAACCGAAGGCGCGGGAGAAGGGGCTGAAGCTCCTCGTGGATTTCGACCTCTTCCTGCCCACCCGCTACATCGCCGATCCCGGCCGGATGCGGCAGATTCTCACCAACCTCATCGGCAATGCGGTGAAGTTCACCAGCGCGGGCCATGTCCTCGCGCGGGTTGTGGGAATCGAGCGGGCCGATCACGACTACGACCTCCATGTCACGATCGAGGATACCGGCATCGGCATCGCCGCCGATAACGTCGACCACATCTTCGGCGAGTTCAACCAGGTCGAGGACCAGTCGAACCGCAAGTTCGAGGGGACCGGCCTCGGCCTCGCCATCACCCGGCAACTGGTGGAGCTGATGGGCGGCACGATCTGGGTCGACAGCGAGCCGGGGCAGGGATCATGCTTCGGCTTCAAGGTCACCTTCGCGCCGGCCGAACCGGCGGGCGCGGCGGTCCAGCCCGACCGGCCGGTTCTGCTGAAGCGGGCGCTGATTGTCGACGACGTGCAGATCAACCGGGTGATCCTCGAACGCCAGCTTCAGACCTACGGGCTCGAGGTGACGAATTGCCGGACCCCGGCGGAGGCCTTGCAGGCGCTGGCCGCCGGCCCCGCATTCGACGTGATCCTGACCGATCACGACATGCCCGAGATGGACGGGCCGGACCTCGCCGACCGGATCCGCGCGGCCGGCGTGACGGTGCCGATCCTGCTCCTGTCCTCGCAGCCCGACGCGGCGGGGGACAGGACGGCCGAGATGGCGGCGGTGCTGCAAAAACCGGTCCTGCGGAGCCAGCTTCTGAAGGTGCTGCAGGACCTCTCGCATCCCGCCAAGGCCGCCGACTTCGTGCCGATCGCCGCCGCACCGGCCGCGCGTTCCGACGAAGAGGCGCGGGCGATGCGGGTGCTCGCCGCCGAGGACAACCGCACCAACCAGCTCGTCTTCCGCAAGATGGTCGCCGATTTCGATATCGAGCTGCAATTTGCCGGCAATGGCCGCGAGGCGGTCGAGCTGTGGCGCAGCTTCCGGCCCGACATGATCTTCATGGACATATCCATGCCCGAGATGGACGGCCGCGAGGCCGCCCGCGCGATCCGCGCGATCGAGGCCGAACGCGGGCTCGCCCCGGTGCCCATCGTCGCGCTGACGGCGCACGCGATGGAGGGCGACCGCGCGTCGATCCTCGCTGCCGGGATCGACCACTACCTGACGAAACCGCTGAAGAAGGCCGCGATCGCCGCCAGGATCGCCGAGAACTGCCCCGCCACCGCCCGCCCCGCCATTCCCGCGGCGTCGGGCGAGCCGGCCTGACCGCGCGTCGGGCGGGCCTCGTAAGGTGGGTTTCAACCCACCCTCCGCCAGCCAAGGTGGGTTGAAACCCACCTTACGAAAGCGGCGAGCTTCTACGCAGTCGGTTCGGTGGACCCCGATATGTCCCGGCCGAACCGCGATGTCCGGCACGGCGCGTCCGCGATACGCGGGCGGGCGGCGGAATCCTGGCTCGATTGCAGAATAGGTCGTTAATTATCAGATAGATGGGCGTCAATTCCTCGGATGAAACGCCGCGGTTTCCACACCTTCACCCCTCGCCGATGATCGTGAGGAAGGCCGGCCCGAACCGGTCCGCCTTCTGCTCGCCCATGCCGGCGATCCGCCCCAGCTCTGCCAGCGACCCCGGCCGCGTCTCGGCGATCTTCTTCAGCGTCGAATGGGTGCAGGAGAGGTACTTCCCGGTCCCGTCCTCGCCCCGCGACAGCTCCGCCTGCGCGGCCATCAACCGGTCGAAAAGCGCCCCCTCCGCCCGCCCGGCGAGCTTCATCCGCGCCGGATGCACCGCGTCGGCCCCGCCGGTGATGACCTCGAGAAACGCCGCGCCGTAGCTTTCGAGCTTCTTCGCGCCCACCCCGTTCACCCGCGCCATCTGGTCGAGAGTGGCGGGCCGCGTCTCGGCCATCTCGATCAGCGTCCGGTCGGGGAAGATCACATAGGCCGGCACCCGCGCCGCCTCGGCCAGCGCGCGCCGCTTCGCCTTCAGCGCCGACAGCAGCGGCGCGTCCTCGTCCGAAACCAGCGCCTTCACGACCGGCCCGGCCGACGCCGTGCGGATCGTGTCGCGGCGGAGCGTGACGCCGGCCTCGCCGCGCAGGATCGGCCGGGCTGCCTCGGTCATCCGGAAGGCGCCGTGCCGCTCGGGATCGGGGCGGATCAGGTCATGCCCCATCATCTGCCGGAACACTGCCTGCCACTGGGCCTTCGGCAGGTCGCGGCCCACCCCGTAGGTCGGCAGCTCGTCATGCCGGCGCTCGCGGATCTTCCCGGTCCGCGCGCCGGTGAGAATGTCGATGAGGTGCCCCGCGCCGAAGCTCTCTCCGGTCCGCAGGATCGCCGACAGCGCCTTTCGGACCGCCTCGGTGCCGTCGAACGTCTCGGGGGGCGTGTCGCACATGTCGCAGTTGCCGCAAGGGCCCGCCGTCTCGCCGAAATAGCCGAGCAGCCGCTGGCGCCGGCAGCCGGTCGCCTCGGCGAGACCGAGAAGCGCGTTGAGCCGGGCGTGATCGGCGGCCTTGCGGTCGGCCGGGGCCAGCCCCTCGTCGACCTGGGCTCGGCGGAGGCGGATATCCTCGGGGCCGTAGAGCGTCAGCGTCTCGGCCGGCGCGCCATCGCGGCCGGCGCGGCCGATCTCCTGATAATAGGCCTCGATCGACTTCGGCAGGTCGGCATGGGCGACCCAGCGGATGTCGGGCTTGTCGATGCCCATGCCGAAGGCCACGGTCGCGACGACGATGAGGCCGTCCTCGCGCTGGAATCGCGCCTCGACCTCGCGCCTATTGTCCGGGTTCATGCCGCCGTGATAGTGGCAGGCGCTGTGCCCGGCCTCGCGGAGCGCGGCGGCGAGCGTCTCGGTCTTGGCGCGGGTCGCGGTATAGGTGATGCCCGACTGGCCCTTGCGGGCGGCGGCGAAGGCGAGGATCTGGCGGCGGGGCTGGTCCTTCACCGCGAAGGCGAGGTGGATGTTCGGCCGGTCGAAGCCGCGCAGGAAGGTCTGCGGTTCCGCCCCGTCGAACAGCCTTGTGACGATCTCGCCCCGTGTCTCTTCGTCCGCCGTGGCGGTGAAGGCCGCGAGGGGCACGTTCAGCGCGCGGCGCAGCTCTCCGATGCGCAGGTAGTCGGGGCGGAAATCATGGCCCCACTGGCTGACGCAATGCGCCTCGTCCACGGCGATGAGGCTGGTGCCGATGCGCCGCAGAAGCGTCAGCGTGCCGCCCGAGGCGAGCCGCTCCGGCGCCATGTAGAGCAGCTTCAGCCGGCCCTCGTCGAGCGCGGCGAAGACGCCTTCCGTCTCTTCCTCGGTATTGCCGGAGGTCAGCGCCCCGGCCTCCACCCCGGCCTCCCGGAGGGCGCGGACCTGGTCGCGCATCAGCGCGATGAGGGGCGAGATGACGACCGTCACGCCGTCGCGCATCAGCGCGGGAAGCTGGAAGCAAAGCGACTTGCCGCCGCCCGTCGGCATGATCGCAAGCGCGTTCCGCCCCTCCGCCACGGCAGAGACGATCTCGGCCTGGCCAGGCCGGAATTCGGAGAATCCGAATACGGAGGAGAGGAGGTCCTCGGCGCGGGTCATGGCTCGCGGGTTCTTGTTGCTCGATTGGCCGCGACCCTGTCACAGCCGCCCGCTACGGGCAAGGCTCAGTAGCCGTAGAAGAACCCGGCGTTGTTGATCAGCACCCGCTGCAGGATGATCAGCGCGATGAAGGCGACGAGCGGCGCGAGGTCGAGCCCCGGCGTCTGCGGCAGCACGCGGCGGATCGGGGCGTAGATCGGCTCCAGCAGCCGGTTCAGACCGTACCAGATCTGGCCGACCATCGGCTGGCGGATGTTCAGGACCTGGAAGTTCAAAAGCCAGGACATGATGATATGGGTGATCATGATGAACCAGACCACGTTGAGGATGATCATCAGCGCATCGAAGAGCGAGGCCATCAGGGTCTCCGGTTGAAAAGGACGGGCCAGAGGTAAGGCGCGCGGGGGCGGAGCGCAACCGTCTAACGCAACGTCGCCGGTTGACGCCCCGGCGCCGCTGCGTCACCCCGGGGGCAAACCCCGAGGAAAGGCGCGCCGATGTATCCCTTCGTTCGCATGGCGAAAGAAATCTGGAAGAACCGCCGCGCCGCGCCGCTCGGGATCACCGAGGCGCATGTCTCGCACCATATCTGCTGGCCCTGGGACCTCGACCTCTGGGCCGAGCTGAACAACGGCCGAACGCTGACGCTCTATGACCTCGGGCGGATTCCGCTGGCGATGCGGACCGGGCTTGGCGATCTCATCCGCAGGCGTCGCTGGGGGATCACGGTCGCCGGCAATACCGTGCGCTACCGCCGCCGCGTCAGGATTTTCGACCGGGTGGAGATCGTCAGCCGCTGCATCGGCTGGGACGCCCGCTTCATCTACATGGAGCAAAGCATGTGGCGGGCGGGCGAATGCACGAGCCATATGCTCCTTCGCTCCGCCGTCACCTCGAATTCCGGCATCGTGCCGCCGGCCGAGGTTCTGGCCGCCCTCGGCCAGCCGGGCGGAAGCCCCGATCTGCCGGGCTGGGTCCGCGCCTGGATCGCGGCCGATGCCGAACGGCCCTGGCCGCCCCGGCGCTGAAGCTTGCGCCCGGTCGGGTTTTCGGGCTTCATCCGGCAAGAGGCGAGGGCAGGAACATGACGGCATCGGCGAAGAAGCGCATCTGGGGCTGGTGGTTCTTCGACTGGGCGAGCCAGCCCTTCAACACACTCTGCCTGACCTTCGTCTTCGGCCCCTATTTCGCCGAGGTGGCGCGGGCGCATTTCACCGGTCAGGGGCTCGACGCCGAAGCGGCAGGCGCCGCCGCGCAGGCCTATTGGGGCTGGGGACAGTCGATTTCCGGCGTGATCATCGCGGTGCTTGCCCCGATCCTCGGCGCCATCGCCGACAGGTCCGGCAGGCGGATGATCTGGATCTGGATCTTCTCGGCCGTCTACGTCGTCGGCTCCTGGATGCTCTGGACACTGATGCCGGGAGAGCCGGACCTCCTGCGGGCGATGATGTGGTTCGGGCTCGGCCTCATCGGCATGGAATTCGCGACGATCTTCACCAATTCGCTGATGCCGGACCTGACCGGCGACGCGGATATGGGCAAGGTCTCGGGTTCGGGCTTCGCCTTCGGCTATGTCGGCGGCATCGTGGCGCTGGTCATCATGCTCCTCTTCTTCAACGAAAGCAGCGCGACCGGAAAGACGCTGATCGGGCTCGACCCGCTCTTCGGCCTCGACGCGGCGACGCGGGAGGGGACGCGCGCGGTCGGGCCGCTGACGGCGGTCTGGTACATCGTCTTCATGATCCCGTTCTTCGCCTGGGTGCGCGAACCTAAGGGACCGGCGCGCCGCTTCAGCTTCGCCGCCGCGATGGCCGATCTCTGGCGGCTTCTGAAATCGCTGAAGGGCCGGCAGAGCCTTGCCGCCCATCTCGTCAGCTCGATGTTCTATCGCGACGCGCTGAACGCGCTTTACGGCTTCGGCGGGGTCTATGCCTCGGGCGTCCTCGGCTGGTCGGTGACGAAGATCGGCGTCTTCGGCATCGTCGGCGCGATCTCGGGCGCGCTCTTCGCCTGGCTCGGCGGCAAGATGGACAGCGCGCGCGGGCCGAAGCCGGTCATCAACATCGCCATGTATGTGCTGATCGCGGTCTGCCTCGTCATCGCCGGCATGTCGCGCGATGCGTTCTACGGCGCGCCCTTCGCGCCCGGCTCGGCATTGCCGGACTACATCTTCTACGCTTGCGGCATCCTGATCGGCGCGGCGGGCGGCTCGATCCAGGCGGCAAGCCGGACGATGATGGTCTTCCACACCACGCAGGAGCGCGCGACCGAGGCCTTCGGCCTCTACGCGCTCTCGGGCAAGGCCACGGCCTTCATCGCGCCCTTCTCCATCGCGCTTTTCACCACGATCAGCGGATCGCAGCGGATTGGCATCTCGATCCCGTTGATCGTTCTCTTCCTCGTCGGCATGATGATCCTGAGATGGGTCAAGCCATATGGAGAGCGCATTTGAGACGGAACGGCCTGCTTCCTGCCCTTTTGGCGGTGATGTCCTTCGGCGGCGCGGCCCTGGCCGAGCCGCTGGCGAACCAGCTCTTCGGCGCGACGAAAGTGGCGTCGCGGCAGGCGCCGGCGGCGATCGGCACATATGCCAAGGGCTGCGGCGCGGGCTTCGTCGAGCTCCCCGAAAGCGGGCCGACCTGGCAGGCGATGCGGCTTTCCCGCAACCGCAACTGGGGCCATCCGGCGCTTGTGCAGTTCGTGGCCGACCTCTCGGCCACCGCGCGCCAGCTCGGCTGGCCGGGCCTTTATATCGGCGACATGAGCCAGCCGCGCGGCGGGCCAATGACGAGCGGTCACGCCAGCCACCAGATCGGCCTTGATGCCGATATCTGGATGCTGCCGCCGCATCGGCTGAACCTCAGCCGGGGCGAGCGCGAGAGGATCAGCTCGGTCTCGGTCCGCACCGACGACCAGAGGCGCGTGAACGGCAACTGGACCGCGACCCATTACCAGTTGATGCGCGCCGCCGCCTCCGATCCCCGGGTCGACCGGATCTTCGTCGCCGCCGCCGTGAAGGTCGAGATGTGCAAGACCGCGCGCGGAGCGGACAAGGCATGGCTGCAGAAGATCCGGCCGCTCTACGGGCACAACACCCATTTCCATGTCCGGCTGAAATGCCCTGCCGGCTCGCGCAACTGCGAGACCCAGACCCCGACCGTCGCCGAATTGTCGAAAGGCGGGGATGGCTGCGACGAGTCGCTGACCTGGTGGGTCACGACCTATCTTGACGAGCTGAAGAACCCGCCGAAGACCAAGCCCAAGGGGCCGCGCAAGAGGACGCCGCGCGAGTTCACGATGGCCGACCTGCCCAGACAATGCTCCGCCGTCCTGACCTCGGACTGATCCTCGCGGCGGCGGTCGCCGTCACCGGCGCGGTCTCCGCCGCCCCGCGCGCGGACTATGTCGGCACCTTCGTCTGGACCGATCCGTCGCCGAAATTCGGCGGGTTTTCGGCGCTCGACCTGCGCCCCGACGGTCTCGGCTTTGTGGCGGTCTCGGACAGCGCGGCATTTTTCAACGGCCGCTTCACGCGCGGAACGAATGGCGAGGTTGTCGAGGTTGAGGCCGCACCTCCGGTGATCCCGCTGTCGCATCACGGAACCCCGGTGCAGGACCCGATGGACGATGCCGAGGGCGTCGCCTTCGCGCCGGACGGCGGGCTCTACGTCTCCTACGAGACCGAGGACCGCATCGCGCACTATGGTGCGGAGGGCCGGATCTGGCTTGGCGAGGACTGGCCCGAGCTCTTCAAGGGGTTCGAGGTCAATTTCGGGATCGAGGCGCTGGCGATCGACGCGGAGGGCGCGCTCTACGCAATGCCCGAACGCTCCGTCCCGCGTTCCGCGCCGATCCCGGTCTTCCGTGGCCGGGACGGCGTATGGGACCGGCCCTTCACGCTCAGCCGCGACGGCAACTGGCTGCCGGTCGGCGCGGATTTCGGCCCCGACGGGCGGCTCTATCTGCTGGAGCGGGACTACTGGGGCATGGTCGGCTTCATGAGCCGGGTCAGGCGGATCACGCTCGACGGCGACCGGGTCGCGGCGGACGAGGTTCTGCTGCACACCCGAGCCGGCACGCATGACAACCTCGAGGGCCTCGCCGTCTGGCAGGACGCCGAAGGCGCGATCCGGCTGACGATGATCTCGGACGACAACTTCCTGCCGACCCAGCGCACCGAGATCGTTGACTACCGCGTGACCGAGTGACTTGACCGCATCCCCGCAAGGGCGTAGAGGCCGCCCGTTCCCCGACGGACCGGGGGACCAAGTCGCCGCGACCTTGTAAAAAACGGATATGTCATGACCCGAAATCTGATCCCTGGCATCCTTGCCATGGCCGCCATCGTGGTGGCCTCGAACATCCTCGTGCAGTTCCTGTTCGGCCAGTGGCTGACCTGGGGCGCCTTCACCTATCCCTTCGCCTTCCTTGTCACCGACCTCACGAACCGCCTTCAGGGGCCCGCCGCCGCGCGCAAGGTCGTCGTCGCGGGCTTCGTCGTCGGCGTGATCTCTTCGCTCATCGGCACCCGGATCATCGGCGAATTCGGCCCGCTGGTGACGCTCCGCATCGCCATCGGCTCCGGCCTCGCCTTCCTCGTGGCGCAGTTGATGGACGTCTCGGTCTTCAACCGCCTGCGGGAGGGAAGCTGGTGGCGGGCGCCGCTCGTCTCGACCCTGATCGGCGCATCGCTCGACACCGCGATCTTCTTCTCCGTCGCGTTCTCCGCCGCGCTGAGCTTCGTCGAACCGGCCAATGACGTGGGCTGGGCGGGCGAGGTCCTGCCGCTTCTCGGCATCGGTCCCGTCGTCCCGCTCTGGGTGTCGCTCGCGAGCGCCGACTGGCTCGTCAAGCTGTCGCTCGCAATTGTGGCACTCGTGCCGTTCAGGGTAATTGTTTCAAAGTTGACAGCAAAAGTTGCGTAAAAACTTTTGACAAACACAAAATCTGTGGCAGCCTGTGGATAACGGCAACGCAGAGAAAGGAGGTGATCCAGTGTCTAGAGTGATATTGGAGAGAGGTGTCGGGACAGTCAGGGGGGCCGTGGCCTGAGGGCAAACCCAAGGGCATAGAACCCTGACTGGGCCTCGTCGACTTTCGACACCCTAACTGGCCCATCTCCGTAGATCTCGGAGGGCCGCTCCAACCCGGAGCGGCCCTTTCCGTTTGCGATCCCCCGGGGCGTCCACGCTATTCTCGGCGCCGACCCGACCGAAGGCAAAGCCCATGCTGCATATCACCGACGACATCACGATTGCCGACTGGGAACTGACGGAGAGCTTCATCCGCGCGTCGGGGCCGGGCGGGCAGAACGTCAACAAGGTCTCGACCGCCGTCGAACTGAGGTTCGAGGCCGAGCGCAGCCCGCATCTGTCCCCCCAGGTCAAGGCGCGGCTGAAGCGGCTGGCCGGACGGCGCTGGACCGCCGAGGGCGCCATCGTCATCCGCGCCGAGGAAACCCGCAGCCAGGCCCGCAACCGCGAGCTTGCGCGCGAGCGGCTGGCCGAGCTGATCCGCGCCGCGCTCGTGGCACCAAAGCGGCGGATCGCGACGCGCCCGACGCTCGGCAGCAAGAAGCGCCGGTTGAAGGCCAAGACCGAACGCGGCACAGTCAAGTCCCTGCGCGGCAAGGTCGAGGACGAGGATTGATCCCGCCCGGCCCGGCCGGTTTCGGATGCCCGGCGTGCAGTCCGTGGCCGATTTCCCTCTGATCGCGGGGCAACTTGCCGCTATCGCGAAGTCAAGCCTTGCGGTCCGGGGAATTCGGGTCGAAAACTGCACCCGCCGGCAGATGGGGTCGAGACAAGCGCAACATGCTGAAGAAAGCCTTCATGCTCGTGTCCGGCAACGCCTTCGGCTCGGCGCTCCTGCTCTTGCGCAACCTGATCATTGCGCGGCTGATCAGCCCCGAGGATTACGGCATCGCCTCCACTTTCGCGATCGCCATGTCGATCGTCGAGATGTTGTCCTATCTCGGTCTGAACCAGATGATCGTCATCGACAAGGATGGCGACGATCCCGGCGTGCAGAAGGCGATGCAGGGCTTTCAGGTGCTGCGCGGCCTGATGTCGAGCGCGCTCCTCTTCGTCATCGCCTACCCCTACGCGCGCTTCCTCGGGATCGAGCATATCGCCTGGGCCTATCAGGCCATCGCCTTCATTCCGCTCGTGAACGGATTGCAGCATTTCGACATGCACCGGCTGAAGCGGCATCTGAACTTCACGCCCTGGATCGTCACCCAGGCGGTGCCGCCGCTGATCTCGGTCCTCTCGGTCTGGCCGCTGGCGCTTTACTTCGGCGACTACCGGATCATGCTGGTGGCACTTTTCGTGCAGGCCGGGGCGATGGTGATCCTGTCGCATGTGATGGCCGAGCGGCGCTATGGCCTGACCTTCGATTTCGCGCTGATCCGGCGGGCGACGGTCTTCGGCTGGCCGCTTCTTCTGAACGGCGTCCTGCTCTTCGGTGTCTTCAACGGCGAGCGGCTGATCGTCGGACGTGAGTTGGGGATGAGCCAGCTTGCAGTCTTCTCGATGTCGATCACCCTGACCCTGACGCCGACGCTGGTCCTCGCCGGGGCGACGCAGGCGTTGTTCCTGCCGCAACTCAGCGCCTCCCGCGACCGCGACGAATCCTTCCGCTGGCTCGGCGTCGCGGCGACCGAGGCGGGCCTTGCCATCGGCGTCCTTCTGATCCTCGGCGTGGTCCTCTTGGGCGGGCCGGTGATCCACCTGCTGCTCGGGCCGAAATACGCGGCAATCCTGGAGATTCTGGTGCCGATGGCGGTGGTGCAGGCGGTGCGCGTGGCAAAGACCGGCGGATCGACCGTGGCCTTGTCGAAGGAGCGTTCGGGCAACGCGGCGGCGGCGAACCTCTTCCGGGTGCTGTCGCTGCCGATCTCGTGGTATGCCGTGACCCATACCGGCACGGTGATGACGGTGATCTTCATCGCCATCACTGCCGAGGCGCTCGGCTATCTTCTGTCGCTGAGGCTCGCCGCGCGGCGGACGGGTATCCTGCTCGGGCCGCTGGTCCTGCCCTCGACCCTCACCGCGATGGCCTGTCTCGCCGCGCTGGTCGATGCCTGGGTGCATCCGCCCCAGACCGGCTTCGCCGCCCATCTCGACTGGTCGCGCTGGGCCGTCGCGGCGGTCTGCCTTGCCGCGCTTGCCTCGATGTCGGCGCTCCGCGGCTATCTCTGGCGACGATTCGTCCGCTAAAGCGTTTCGGATCTGCATTGCATCGGAATTCGAGTTTTTCCCATTCGAATTCAGATACATGCAATTTCAACATGAACCCGAAACGCTTTGGTCAGGCGCGCATTTTCACCACCTTCGCCGGCACGCCGACGGCGATGGCGCCGGCCGGCACGTCCCGGGTGACGACCGAGCCTGCCCCGATCACCGCCCCGTCGCCGATGGTGACGCCCGCGGTCAGGATCGCACGGGTGCCGATCCAGCAATCCTCGCCGATGGTGATGTCGCGCTCCACCATCTCCTGATCGGTGATGCGGGTCCCGGCGGCGAGGCCGTAATCGGCCGCGGTGACGAAGCATTCCGGCCCGAACGTGGTGCGCGCGCCGACGCGGATCCAGCTTTTCGTCTTCCCGGCCCAGAGCGATGAGCGCGCGCCGACCTGCACCTGGTCGCCAAGCGCGATGCGCTCGCCGTTGGCAAACGAGACATTCGGCGCGAGCCGCACGTCGCGGCCGAGCGTCAGAAGCCGGCGCTGCTTCACATGGGTGTAGCCGTAGTAGTGCAGGATCCGGAACGGATGGGCGAGAACCCCGGGGTCGAGAAACGACCGGACCGCCCGGGTCAGGCGCGACAACAGCGATCTTCTGGCAACGGCCATACCGGTCTCCTTCAGGGGTCGCCCCGACATTAAGCATTCCCGCGGCCGCCGCGCAATTCCGCCCGTTTGCCGATCCCGCTTTCCGCTCTGGTCCGATCCCTGTCAATTTGCTAACACTTTCGCGGGTTAACCGGCCGGGGAACCCGGCGTCCCCAGTGAGTTGACATGTCCGAACCAGACTTCCCGATTGCCGTCGTCGTCGTCGCCTTCCATTCGGCCGATGTGATCCTCGGCTGCGTGGAAAGCCTTCTGGCGCAGGAGGGCGGCAGGCCCGCGGTGATCGTCGTCGACAACGCCTCGGCCGACGGGACGGTCGCCACCTTGCGCGACTGGGCCGGCGCGAAGGGGGTCGACCTGCGCGAGTTCGACGCCGCCGACCGGCCTGACCGCGCGGCGGCCGGGGCGGTGACGCTGGTCCATTCCGGCGCCAACCGGGGTTTTGCCGGCGGCGTCAATGTCGGGCTTGCCGTGGCGGCGGCGATGCCCGAGATCGGGCATTTCTGGGTGCTGAACCCCGACGCCTTCGCCGACAAGGCCGCCTGCCGCGCGATCCTTGCCGCCGCGGCCGAGACGCCCGGCTATGCCCTGATGGGCGGCCGGGTCTGCTTTGCCGAGCCGCCGCACCGGGTGCAGATCGACGGCGGGCTCGTCAACCTCTGGACCGGGGTGTCGGGCAACGTCAATCTCGGCCGGCCGGCGGAGGAGGCGGTGCTGCCGAAGGGCGAAGACCTCGATTTCATCACCGGCGCCAGCATGGTCGCCTCGCGCGGCTTCTACGAGGCGGTGGGTCCGATGCGCGAGGATTATTTCCTTTACTACGAGGAGGCCGACTGGGCGCTTCGTCGCGGCGACATGCCGCTCGTCGTGGCACCGGGACTGGTGGTCCATCACCATGCCGGCACCGCGATCGGCTCGCCGACGCTCGAACGCCTCGCCTCGCCGTTTTCCTTCTGGTTCAAGTATCACAGCCGGATGCTCTTCATGCGCCGGTTCAATCCCGTTGGCCTGCCGGTCGCGATGGCCTATGCGACGGCGAAGGCGGGGCAGCTTCTGCTCAAGGGCGCCTTGCCGCAGGCCGGTGCGCTCCTGCGCGCGGTCTGGGGGCTCGGGCCGCCGAAAGCGGTGCGCGAAAGGCTCTCGCCCGAGGCGCGGCGGATCGCGTTCGACCGTGCGCGGAGCTAGCGTCACGACCGGGCTGGTGGCCTGCCTGATGGCGGGCGCTGCCGGCGCCGCCGACCTCATGCCGCGCGGCACCTATGAATGGCAGGAGGACCATGATTGGTTCGGTGGCTTTTCCGGTCTCGCGATGGCCGAGGGCGGCGCCTCCTTCCTGACCGTCAGCGACGAGGGCGAGATGGTCCGCGCCCGCGTCCGGCGCGACGAGACCGGCCGGATCGCGGAGGTCGAGAGCGAATGGCAGGCCCGGCTCCGCGACAATTCCGGCAAGCCCGTGAGCGGCTTCACCGCCGATGCCGAGGCGCTCAGCGTAGCGCCGGGCGGTACGGTCTTTGTCGCTTATGAGAGCTATACGCGGATCACCTCCGTCACCCTGCCGGACCTGATGCCGGTGACGCTCCATGCCTGGGACAGGTTCCGCGACCTCTGGGGCAATGCCGGGTTCGAAGGGCTCGCGGTGCTGCCCGACGGACGGCTGATCGCGATCCTCGAAGCGTCCGACGATGGCACCTTCGCCACGTTCATCGGCCGGAACGCCGACTGGCGGCCCGGACCGCCGCTCCCCGCCGAAGGTGGGTTCGACGCGGTCGATGCGGGCTTCGGCCCGGACGGAAAGTTCTGGCTTCTCGAACGTCGGCTGGGCTCGGTGGTCGGCTTCGCCACCCGCATCCGCCGCTTCGCCTTTGCCGACGGCGGGTTCGGCCCTCCCGAGACGCTGCTGGAGACATCCCCCGGCACACTCGACAACATGGAAGGGATGAGCCTCTGGACCGACGCGGACGGCCATACCATCGTCAGCCTGATCTCGGACGACAATTTCCTCTTCGTCCAGAAAACCATCCTCGCCGAATATGAGCTCCGCGAATGAGCAGGCCGGCGCACAGATCGGCGCCGGGGCGGGCCGGCGCGACGCTTCGGCTTTGCGAAAGGACCGTGAAACCGCTATCAGCGGGACCGGACGGCCGAGACGGGAGAAAACCATGACAGCGAAGGTGAAACGGCGGATCCTGATCGTCCTCGAGAACCTCCCCGTGCCGCTCGACCGCCGGGTCTGGCTCGAGGCGACGACGCTGACCCAGGCGGGCTACGATGTCAGCGTGATCTGCCCCACCGGGCGCGGATGGGACAAGCAGTTCGAGGTCATCGACGATATCCACATCTACCGCTACCCCGAGCCGGACGAGGCGCATTCGGGTGCGGTGGCCTATGCCAGGGAATATCTCTGGTCGCTCTGGCACTGGTTCCGGCTCGCCCGCCGGGTGCGGCGCGAGCGCGGCTTCGACGTGATCCACGGCTGCAACCCGCCCGACCTCGTCTTCCTTCTGGCGCTGCGCTACCGCCTTGCCGGCGTGCGCTACCTCTTCGACCATCACGATGTCTGCCCGGAGCTTTTCGAGGCGAAGTTCGACAAGAAAGGTCTGCTCTACAAGATCATGCTGATCTGGGAGCGGATGACCTTCGCTTCAGCCTCGGTGTCGATTGCCACCAATGAGAGTTTCCGCGAGATCGCGATGCGGCGGGGCCGGATGGCGCCGGAGGATGTCTTCGTCGTGCGTTCGGCGCCGAAGATCGAGAAGTTCCTGATCCGCCCCCCCGATCCGGCGATGCGCAAGGGGGCGGGAACCGTCCTCGGCTATATCGGCGTGATCGGCCAGCAGGAGGGGATGGACCTTCTGGTTGCGGCGGCCGAGCACCTGATCCGGCGGCTCGGGCGGTCGGACGTTCATTTCATCATCGTCGGCTTCGGGCCGGAGCTGCCGAACGTGAAGGCCGACGTGACGCGGCGCGGGCTCGACCCCTATTTCACCTTCACCGGTCCGCTCTACGACGAGGACATGCTCCGGGCGCTCAACAGTTGCGATATCGGGGTAAGCCCGGACCCCAGAAACGCGATGAACGACATCTCGACCATGAACAAGGTCATGGAATACATGACGCTGGAAAAGCCGGTGGTGCAGTTCGACCTGAAGGAGGGCCGGGCATCGGCCGGCGAGGCATCGCTTTACGCCAGGGCGAACGATCCGGAGGATTTCGCCGCGAAGATCGCCGAACTGATGGACGCGCCGGAGCGGCGGGCAGAGATGGGCCGGATCGGCCGGGCGCGGGTGACGGAGCGTCTGAGCTGGGCCCATTCGGTGCCGCATCTTCTTGCGGCTTACGACCGGATCTTCGCCAGGATGGGGCGCGGCTGAGCCTGCCGTCGTCAGGCGTCGTCCGTCTCGTGGTCGGGCAACGCCAGCGCCGCCACCCATCCGGCGAGAAACCCGCCGAGATGGGTTTCCCAGGCCAGCCGCCCGCCCGTCATCCACCAGATCAGCGCATTGCCGAGGACGAGCGCGGCGGCCGTCCCGGCGAGCGGGCCGACCGGCCGCCCGCCCGCGATTCGCTGCCGGAAATCCAGCGACATGAAGGCGCCGACAAGCCCGAAGAGAGCGCCCGAGGCGCCGACCATCGGTGCGGACGCGCGCGACAGGGCGGCGAAGCCGAACGCGCCGCCGAGAACGGAGACGCCGTAAAGCGCCAGGAACCGTCCCGTGCCGATCCGCGCGACGAGCGGCGGCGTCAGCGCGAGAAGCGTCGTCATGTTGATCGCGAGATGCCACAGGCCGGCATGGAGGAAGCCGTAGCTCGCGAACATCAGGACCGGCTGGAGCGGATAGTTCGGCCGCCAGTTGCCGAGGAGCCCGACCCAGAAGCCGGCATATTCGTAGGCGACGGATCGCCACCAGGGACGCCCCCAAAGCCCGAAATCGGCCCCGAGAAGCACCAGTTCCGGCAGGACCGAAAGCGCGAAGATCGCCCAGACCGCTCCCGGAATGCGGCCCCTTCCCGCCAGCGCGGTCATTCCGGCGCTCCGTGCATACGGGGCGGATGCGGGCACGCTCGCCGCATCGCCGTCAGAACGGCACGAAGCGCGGCAAGTCGGCGAGGCTCAGCATCATGAAGCGCATCAGCCGCGCCTCGGCCTCCGCCTCGGTCTCGTCCGCCTCGATCGGGGTGACGAACCGTACCAGCGCGCCGTCGGTCCGGCCGAGCGTCATGCTGTCGGTCAGCACGCTCAGCTTCGCCCGGAAGTCGTTCGCCACCCGCTTGCCACGCCCCTCGAACCAGTAATAGACGAGCTGCTTCGACAATCCCTTCTGGATCACCGCCCGGTTCGCCCGGAAACTGCCATAGCCGACGGCGCCAAGATCGAGCGGCACCTCTTCAAGCGAAAACACCTCCCACCCGCCGGTCGGCAGGCAGACCTCGGGCGAATGGATGCCCTGACCCTCGGTCTGCTTGGCGTACCAGGCGACGAAGAAGCTGACGACGCTCCTTTCGCCCGGCTTCTGATAGAAGGCGTTGAGGTAGTCGTCCGCTCCGAGGACCCGCTCGACGGCCGGTTCGAGATCGACGGTATAGCTTTGCCAATTCTCGACATTGCGCGGGAAGAGCAGGAGCGGATCGCGCGCCGGAGCCACGGCCTCGGGCGCGGGCAGCGTATTCCAGGCGGCGGATGCCGCCCCGGTCAGAAGCACGGCCATAGCCAGCGCCGGTGCCGCGCGGATCGAAAGAACGCGGGCGAGGATGCCGCCGAAACCCTGGAAATCGAGGTCGATCGCCTCGGCCAGCGGCATCGGCTTCGGCGTCAGCCGTTGCAGTCCCATCGCCATGCCGAAGAGGATCGCCACGCAGACGAGGAAGATCACCCAGCCCTCGAAGAAATGCAGGAACCCCTCCGCCTGCTCGATCCCGTAGCGGTCGACAAGGACGCCGATGATGCCGATGCGGACCGAGTTCATCAGGACCGTGAGCGGTGCGGCGGACAAGAGCAGCACCGCCTTGTGCCAGATCGGTCCCCGGTAGAGGATCGCGAAGAGGTAGGAGAAGCTCAGGATCGGGAAAAGGTAGCGCAGGCCCGAACAGGCCTCGGCCACCTGAAGCTTGTAGATGCCGAGGTCGATGACGTTGCCTTCGAGATAGACCGCGACGCCCGCGAGGCTGACGAACCAGACGCCGAGCGCCGAGGACACCCATTGCAGGAAGATCGTCAGCTTCCAGTAGAGCATCTGCGGCAAGGGCAGCATGAAGATCAGATGGAACACCGGCAACTGGTGCCGCCGGCCGCGATCCCAGCCGAAGATCGTGAGCACCACGCCCGAGACCCAGAGGATGAAGGCATAGGTGACGATGTCGGGCACCCGCATCAGGTTGCCGAGTGCTGCGAGCGCAAGCGATCCGGCGATGACGACGAGGCCGGGCCAGCGCAGCCGCGCCCCTGCCTCCGGCGGTGGCATCCGGCGCTGTTCGCGCAGGAAGAGGTAGAGCGAGATCAGCGGGATCAGCGGCCCGTGGCTGTATTCCGCCGTCGACCAGGCCTGCGCGAGCGAGACGAAGCCGATCCAGAAGATTGGCAGCGACGCGACGAGCAGGAGGCCGAACAGCGCGACACCAGCCGGTCGGATGGTGCCGGGCGCGAGGCCGGCGGTCTGGTCAGGACTGGTGGACTGCGTCATCTTGCGATTGCCCGCCGAAACTCTGCAACTGCCGTGAACTTAAGGGAAAACACCGACCGACGCGACCGGATTCCGCTCCGTGCCGATAACGATGCCGCCCGCGCCCCGGTCGTGGCCCCGTCAGGGGCGGAAATTGAAGGTCCGGTCGAGGCTCAGGAAGACCGCGTTCGACTGCGCGTCGCCGACAATCGAGGAATCGGAGCGCTGGCGCAACTGCACCCCGCCGGTCATCGCCCAGTCCTGCGTCAGGTCGCGCGAATAGGAGGCGCGGAGCGTCGTCCGCTCGATCGTCGGCGCGGCGCCGATCCCGGCGCTTTCCGACCGGCCCCAGTTGAGCGCGAGGTTGATCCGCGAATTGTTGTCGATCTCATAGCCGTAGCCGACCGTCAGGCGGGTATCGAGAACGTCCTCGTCGATGTTGTTGGTCGACACCGTGCGGTTCAGTGACACCGAAATGTCCGACGACTTCATCTGGCGGCTATAGGCCACCGTCGCGATGACATAGGTATCGCCACCCGGCGTCTTGGTGCCGCCGATGGAGGCGCGCAGGTTCCCGAGCGGCAATTGCAGGTCGCGGCCGAAGCGCAGGGTCGTGCTGGTACCGTTCTGGTTGAGCGTCGAATCGAGCGAGGCGAAGGCCGTGCCGTTCGGCAGCGTCTGGGTCAGGGCGACGGCGCCGGTCGCGCCGTCGCGCCGGGCGGTGCCGAGGATCGTGTCGGTCTCGACCTCGGTATAGCCGACCTGGGCATCGAGGATGAGGACCGGGTTGATGTCCTGCACCACGCCGATGGCGTAGTCGGTGGTCTGCCGCTCCGTCCGGTTGGTGTCCTCGGCGCTGTAGTCGGTCAACCCGGCGCTGAAGCGCAGGCTGGTCACAGGCGAGAGTTTCATCAGCACATTGGCGTCGATCGTGTCGGTCTCGGTATCGAAGAGCCGCACGTTGGACGCGATCGCGGCCGCGTCGTAGTCCTTCTCGTCATGGCCAAGGTCGAGCGTGAAGGTCAGCGGATCGTTGATCCACGTCACATAGTTGAGCGCGGCGTTCATGAACGTCACCGTGCCGCCGCCAGCGTAGAGGCCGTTGAAATTGGTCTCTTCCTGCTCGATCTGGAACGGATCGAGGAATTCGCGGTCGACATAGCGGTAACGCCCGGTCAGCGTGAGCTGGCTGTTGACGCCGTCGTGCCGGTATCTGAGCCGCAGCGTCGGATCCTCGAACCCCGAGATCGAGCGGTTGGGAATGTCGGCATAGCGCAAGACGCCCGAACCGATCAGGCTGAAATCCTGAACGCCGGTCACGCTGCTGAGATTGAAGTCCAGCCGGTTGTCCCAGATCGTCGAGGTGCCGCTGCTGTTCGTCTGGAGCTGGAAATTGTCGTCCACGGTCAGCATCGAACTGATACCGATATCGAACTGAAGACCACCCTGCGCCGGGGCGGCCGCGGTCGCGCCCGTCGCCGCGGTCGTGCCCGTCGCCGCAGTGGCGGCGGTCGTCCCGGTCGCGGCCATGGTCCCGGTCGTGCCGGTTCCGATTGTGCCTGCGCTCCCCTGAGGGAGCGCTGCGTTGGGCCAGATTGTCGAGATTGCCGCGATTGCCGCGATCGTTTTGCTGCTCGTCCCCACCTTGTCCGCCTCTTTATTCGAAGAGCTTGCGCTCCGGTACCACGATCACGTCGCCTTCCCGCAACACGATCACCGGTGCTTTGGCGCCAGCCTGCACGGCCTTGAAATTATACTTGTATACCGTTTCCGTCCCGGTCTTCGTGTCGGGACGACGCAACTGGATGCGCTTGGTGGCCGCGAACCGGGTCAGGCCGCCGCTTTCCGCGAGGAACTGCAGAAGCGTGGTGCCCGGCTTGACGTCGACGCGGCCCTGGTTGGTAACCTCGCCCAGCGCAAAGACCGAGACCGTGCCGTAGCCGTAGGTGCCGACATTGGCGGCGGCGGCCTGGGCGACGGCGCTGTTGACGGCCGAGGTGACTGGATTGAGCTGACCGACCGACAGGAACACCGTCGGCGGCGACGCGAAGTTCGGCGCGAGCGCAGACGAAATCGTGCCGCGCAACCCTTCGACGCTCTGGCCCGCGGCGCGCACCGTGCCGACGAGCGGCAGGCTCACCTTGCCGTCGGGCAGGACGAGAAGGCTGCGGTTGAGGCTCGGGTCTTCCAGCACCTCCATCTGCAGAACGTCGCCCGCCTGGATGCGGTAGCCGCTTTGGGCCCATGCAGCAGGAACAAGAAGAACGGCCAGAAAAAGGCCCAGCAGGGCTCTAAACATCTCGGATCCCCAATCACATTCGAATCGGGGCAAGATTACGGGGGACCGGCGCTGAATCAAAATGTTAACTTGCGAAGCTCACCCGGATCGGCGGCTCCGTCCGCCAGAGTGCCCCCTCGGCAACAGGCGCATCATCAGTTTCCGGCGGTGACGCCTTCTGTTTCCAGCCGCAGGGCCTCGCTGCGGGCCGTCGCGACGAATTCGCGCGAATCGCCCTCGCCCGCCCGTGCCAGCACCTCGCGGAATTCGGCGAGCGCCTCGGGCTTGCGGTCGAGCGCGAGGTAGGTCATTGCCAGGTGGTAGCGCACCATCGGATCCTGACCGAGACCGACGACCGCCTTTTCCAGTTCCTTCACCGCATCGTCATAATGGCCGCGCTGATAGGCGATCCAGCCATAGGTGTCCTGATAGGGCGCCAGGGTGCTGCCGCGCAGGCGGCGGGCGATGACCTCGGCCCGGGCGAGGCTGTCGGGATCGGTACGATAGGTCGACAGGAGGCTCGCGAGGTTGTTGGCGATGATCGGGTTCGCGCTGTTCTGCTTGTAGAGATCCTCGTAGATCCCGATCGCGCCGTCGACATCGCTGGCGCGTTCGAGGAAGCCCGCCTTGGCCCATTTCAACTCGGCCGAGTCCGGCAGCGCGACGAGCGCCTCGTCGATCAAGGCCGCGGCCTCGCCCATGCGGGCGGGCGTGGAGACGACGATGCGGGCGAGCGCCAGCCAGACCGGCAGTCGGCTCTTGTCGTCCTCGAGGAGGCTCCTGTAGGCGGCTTCCGCCTCGGCCGTCTGGCCGGTCAGCGCCCGCACCGAGGCGTCGATGAAGCGCAGGTCGGGATCCTCGGGGTTCTCGGCCAGAAGGCTTTCCGAATAGGCGAGCGCCTTGTCGTTGCGGCCCTCCGCGAGGTGGGCGCGCAGGATCGCGACCTTGGCGTCGAGCCCGCCGGCGCCCTCGTCGACGAGGCCCTGCAGATAGCCGATCGCCTGATCGGTGTTCTGCTGGCCCGACAGGATCGCCGCGCGCAGGGACTGCGCCGCAGCCCGCGCGGCGGGATCCTTCTGCGTCGCAAGCTCGGCGGCGACGGTTTCGGCGCGCGGCCAGTCCTGCACCTGCACGTAGATCTGCCCCAGAGGCACCAGAAGCGACGTGGTGCCCGGCGCGATCCTGAGCGCGTCGATGATCACCCCTTCGGCCGGGATCAGCTTGTTCTCGGAGGCGAGGAACTGCGCGTAGCGCAAGGATTCCTCCGGCGCCCGGTTGGAGGCGGAGACCGCAAGCGACAGCGTCTCGCGCATAAGGTCGCGGTTGCCGTCGCGTTCGTAAGCCTGCGCCATCAGGGTCAGGATCGAGGCGTCGCGCGGATTCTGGTCGTAGGCCCGGCGCAGGATCGCCACCGCCTCGCCGACCTCGTCGTCGAGGATGAGCCAGCTCGCCTTGAGCTTCAGCGCCTCGGCGTCTCCGGCATCCTCGGCCAGGACCTCCTCGACCAGCGCGCGGGCGCCGACGGCGTTGCCGGTGACCGTCAGCATCCGGGCAAGGCCGACCTTGCTGCGCCGCGTCTCTTCCGAGGGCGGGGCGTTCTTGACGATGTCCTGCATCTCGGCGATGGCCGCGTCGCGCTGGCCGAGGTCGAAGATGAACCCCGCACGCGCGGCGCGGTAGACCGGCGATGCGGCGCCCGAGGCGATCAACCGCTCCAACTCGGCGACCGCCGCTTCGGGGCCGCGCTGTTCGGCAAGGAAACGCACGAGGTCGAGGACCGGCGTCTGTTCCTCGCTGCCCGGCTTGATCCGGGCGCGCAGATGCGCCTCGGCCTTGTCGGTCTCGTCCCGCGAGATGTACCAGCGGACCAGCGCCTGACCCATCTCCGGCGAGTCGGGAAACCGCGCGACCATGTCGCGGAGCCCGTCCTCGACCGCCGCGTCGTCGCCGAGCGCGGCGTGAACCGACAGCCGCTGGGCCAGGAGCGCGCGGTCCTCCGGCGCGATCTCGATCGCGGAATTCAGTTCGAGAAGCGCGTCGTCGTAGTTCTGTCCGCGGATAAGGTCGTCGATGAGAACGCGCCGCAGCAACAGGTTGCCCGGCAGCTCTTGTTTCAGTTTGCGCACGCCCGACGCGGCCGCGATCTGGCCGCTGACATCGTTGCCCTCGGTCGCCTTGCCGTAATCCGCCGCCAGCTTGACCGCCTGCAGCGCCAGGTCGTCCGGCGTCTTTTCAAGAACCGCGCCCGCGTAGCGCGCTGCCGTGACCCAGTCGCCGCCCTGCGCCGCGATCTCGGCGAGCGCCCGTTGCGTATCCATGTCATCGGGATACTGCTCGGCCAGCCGCAGATACTGCGAAAACGCCTCGCGCAGGTTGCCACGGCCGCGTTCGGCCTCCGCATAGGCGCGACGTGCCTCGCGATGCTGGCCGTTCAGCTTGAAGACGTTGCGGAACTCGACCAGCGCCCGGTCGATATCGCCGGCCTCGAGGTATTCGAGGCCCGACTGGTAGAACTTTTCGGCACGTTCCTCGGCCGAGTCGCAGGCCGCCAGCGCCGTCAGGCTGATGCTCAGCGCGATGGCTGTCAGGGTCTTGCGAAGGGCCATTCGTCGTCCTCGATAGGTGCCCCGATTCCTATGCCGTGAAACTTGGGCTATTCCAAGGCCATTTGTCCCGCGACATGAGTCAGTCACGCGGCTCCTGCCCGAAAGCGGCGGCGAGGGTCAAATCAATATCCCGTGCCCTTGACGACGACACGCACCGTCGCGAAGAGCAGCTTCAGGTCGGTGCCGAGCGACAGCGTCTCGTCATATTCGCGGTCGAATTCCGCGCGTTTGGAGAACTCGACCTCGTTGCGGTCCGACACCTGCCACGGCCCGGTGATGCCGGGGCGCAGCGCATAATAGGCCGTCCCGGTATAGAGCGCGCGCTGGTTCGGCATCATCGGGCGCGGCCCGACCAGCGACATGTCCCCGATCAGCACGTTCCAGAGCTGCGGCAACTCGTCGAGCGAGGTCTTGCGCAGGAACCGCCCGACCCTGGTGATGCGGGGATCGGATTTGAGCTTCTGCGTACTGTTCCATTCCAGCCGCGCCTCGGCGTTGCGCGACAGATATTCCTCGAGAAGACGGTCCGCCTGCGGCACCATGGTCCGCAGCTTCAGCATCCGGAACGTCCGCCCGCCCCGCCCGACCCGGTCGTTCCAGTAGAACGGCGCCGATCCGTCGAGCGCGACGACGATCGCCAGCACGGCGATGACCGGGACGACGATGATGCTGGCCAGAAGCACTGCAGCCACGTCAAGCTCGCGCTTGATGACATTGCGGTAAAGCCCGCGGCGGTTCGAAATGTTCACAAGACCCACCGGAGCGCTCGCCATGCCAAAATCGTCGGAGAGGTCATTGATCTGAAGCGTCATACCCAAGCTCCGCCCGGAACACCCATTACTCACCCACAATCAAATGCTTTCGGACGCGACGGTTGCGTCCGGCGTCAGTAATCGCGATTCCTGGATGCGGCAACATCCACCCGCCTTTTCTTATCACCATAAGGCCGACCGAGGAATCAAGATTTCGAATCTAAAGGGTTTTTTGCCGCAAGGGCACGAAACGCGCCGGTCGGAGGGCGTCGAGCGGGGCACAGCCGAGGCGGATCTTCGAAATTTGTTTCCTTTTCCGCAACAGTATTTCGCTTGCGGCCGTTTGTCGTGTCTCGCGCGCGATTGTGTTGCATCATGCGGGATATCGATTCGATGTGCATATAAAAAGCGGTTATAGGGGGTCGGCAGAGCCGACGAGGAACGCCATTAAGTTGCCGAAGTTGTGTGACTGTTTACCCCGTGAGTTCCGGGCGCCCCCGGGGTAACAAGTCATATGCGGCACGGGCCGGGACCGATACGGCCCCGATACGGCATTGGTAAGATGGATTACGGATGAACAAGGTCGTG
>WOYI010265658.1_pt2 | contig 85236 bp, 73 predicted proteins | sample 6423411 | NCBI WGS metagenome assembly WOYI01 (sample SAMN13441803, study PRJNA592873) | oil field metagenome | biome: oil field; feature: oil-well bore; material: oil-contaminated soil; isolation source: oil-contaminated soil from oil-well borehole | place: Germany: Wietze | collected 2016-10-18 ...
CTCAGGCAGGGTGACAGGCACAATCTGAGAGAGATTGAATTCATCGACTTAAGCTATATTGACAGGCAGCAGACTGACACAAATAACCTTCAGCATACGAAGGTCATCAAATGATTTTTATGTAAGTTTATTGGCTCAGTTCAAACATTAAAACAGATGAAGAAAATTATTTTACTTGTTATTGTCACGCTGGCATGCAGCGTTCTGTGGTCTCAGCCTCTGGCCACAAAGGATATTGACAGAGTGGTGGAGACGACCATGCAGGAGTTTAACGTTCCCGGCATAGCCGTGGCTGTGGTCAAAGATGGCGAGGTGATCCACATGAAAGGGTACGGCGTCAGCTCAATTGCCACCGGCAGGAGGACGGACGAAAACACACTCTTCGGTATAGCCTCCAACTCCAAGGCCTTTACTGCGGCTGCGCTGGCAATACTTGTTGATGAGGGGAAGCTGACCTGGGAAACGAAAGTCATTGACGTCATACCTGAGTTCAGGCTCTACAACTCTTATGTCACTGAGGATTTCAGCATAAAGGATCTTCTCACCCACCGCAGCGGCATGGGTCTGGGTGCCGGGGACCTGATGCTGTGGCCCGACTCCTCATCCTTTACAAGAAAAGATATAATCCACAACCTCAGGTATCTGAGGCAGGTCTCACCGTTCCGCACCAAATACGATTATGATAACCTGCTTTATATTGTTGCAGGCGAGGTGGTTGCAAGAGTTTCCGGGAAGAGCTGGGAGCAGTTCGTAGAGGAGAGGATCATGGAGCCCCTGGGGATGAACAGGTCAGCTGCCTCTCTTGGCAGGATAAAGGAGCAGTCGAACATCATCGATGCACATGTGCCTGTTGACGGTGTTTTAAAGGTCGTACCCAGATATGAAAGTGACCTGATGAACCCGGCCGGGGGGATATGGAGCAGCGTGGCCGACATGAGCAGGTGGGTCATCATGCAGATGAACCACGGCAAATACGGTCCGGAGCTTGATAAGCAGATCTTCTCGGAGGCCGTTCACAGGGAGATGTGGACTCCGCAGACCATCATACCCGTCAGGTCACCCGGACCCTACAGGAGCCACTTTGCGGGCTACGGACTTGGCTGGCGCCTGACCGATGTCAGCGGTTACCTCCAGGCCTCACATACAGGCGGATTGTCGGGCATAGTAACGCAGGTGACGCTGATCCCGGAGCTGAAACTCGGAATAATTGTCTTTACCAACCAGCAGGCCGGAAGCGCCTTCACTGCCATAACCAACACCATCCTTGACGGATACTTCGGTGTCACGGGTAACGACTGGGTAAGACAGCTGAGCGACAATGCCCGCAGAAGAGAAGCTGAGGCAAAGAAGCTCACCGACGAGGTGTGGGCCCGGATAGAGAAACAGCGTTCCGGCGGAACAGAGACCATTGACCCTGCACCCTATGCCGGTCAGTACACCGACAACTGGCTGGGCGATATCATCATCTCTCACAATAACGGGAAGATAAGGTTCAGATCAGTCCGGTCACCGAAGCTGAGAGGCGACATGTTCTGGTATACAGGAAACACCTTCATAGTCAAATGGGATGACAGGTCGATGGATGCCGATGCCTGGGCTGTGTTCACCCTTGACAGGGAAGGCAGACCCTCGGAGATACGTATGGAAGCCATCTCGCCGTTGACAGATTTCAGCTATGATTTCCACGACCTCTTCTTTACCAGGAAGGAAAACTAAGACAAAAATGAGTGACTGCCGATGAAAAAACTGCTTTTCACCTGCCTGCTTGTTATTTTCTCCGTTAGCTCACAGTCGCAGCCTCTTTCGTCGAAAAAGATTGACAGGCTGACGGAGAGGGTGAGGAAGGAATTCAATGTACCAGGCATAGCCGTGGCTGTGATCAAAAATGACAAAGTGATTCACATGAAAGGGTACGGTGTCAGGTCGGTCGCCACCGGCGAAAAGACCGATGAGAAGACCCTTTTTGCCATAGCATCAAACACCAAGGCGTTCACCGTGGCTGCCCTGGGTATCCTGATAGACGAAGAAAGACTGACCTGGGATACCAGGGTTATCGAAATTATCCCGGAGTTCAGGCTTTACAACCCTTACGTAACTGAGGATTTCCGTATCAGGGACCTCCTTACCCACCGCAGCGGGCTGGGGCTCGGTGCAGGTGATCTGATGATGTGGCCTGACTCGGCTATGTTCACTGCTGACGATATCATCAGAAACCTCAGGTATCTAAAGCAGGCCTCGCCCTTCAGAACCAGATATGATTATGACAACCTTCTCTATGTGGTAGCCGGTGAGGTGGTTGAGAGAGTCTCCGGAATGAGCTGGGAGGAGTTCGTGGAAACACGTATCATGTACCCGCTGGGTATGACCGGCTCTTCAGCATCATTCAAAGGGCTGCGCGAACGATCCAACATCATTGATGCACATGTCCCCGTCGACGGCAGGCTCCAGGTAGCTCGCAAACAGGAAAACAGGCTCCACAACTCCTCGGGCGGCATCTACAGCAACGTCAGCGACCTGAGCAGATGGGTCATCTGTCAGCTGAACCGCGGCAGATACGGACCTAACCTTAAAAAACAGATCTTTTCAGAGAAGGTTCACAGTGAGATGTGGACTCCCCAGACGATTAAGCCCTTGTCTGAGAACGGACCATATAACAGCCACTTCTCCGCCTACGGCCTTGGCTGGAACCTGACTGACATCAACAGTTATCTCCAGGTGTATCATACCGGGACACACACCGGCATTGTAACCAGGGTGACCATGCTCCCGGAGCTGAATCTCGGGATCATTGTCCTGACCAACCAACAGGCAGAGGAAGCCCACGAAGCCATCACCTATACTATCATCGACGGCTATCTCGGCATCAGGGGGGTTGACCGGGTGGAAGCTCTGAAGGAGAGTCTCCACAGAGACCGCGAAGAAGCTGCAAAAATCACTGAAGAGGTGTGGGCAAAGGTTGAGGCGGAGCGCTCAGTGACAGGCAGTGAGGTTGACAACTCCCTTTTCACAGGCAGATACACCGACACGTGGTTCGGTGACATCATCATCTCAGAGGTCAACGGCAAGCTGAGATTCAACGCGGTCAAATCACCGAAATTGAGAGGTGACATGTTTCACTACACCGGCAACACATTCATTGTCAGGTGGGATGACAGGACCTTCGATGCCGATGCATTCGCCATATTCTCACTTGACAGGGAAGGCATGCCAGAGAGCATCAGGATGGAGGCGATCTCCCCCCTTACCGATTTCAGTTATGACTTTCACGATCTGAAACTGAAGAAAAAACAATGAAAACCAATTGGACGGACTCCTTGATAAACCCACGCCGGTTTCTTCATGGTTGGCGATGTTGCCGACTGTCTGAGGACTATCAACGAGGCTGCCGTCACGAGGTTCAGCAAAACCTCGTTCTCATCGGGGAACATGTTGAAAAGGATATTTGAATGAAGAGATCATGTCAGGCTCAAACAACGTAGAGAGGATTATGAAAACGCTTCTGTACAATGCAACTTTTTTTACGGGGAGGGAGCTGATAAGCAACAAGGCACTGCTGACCGACGGAGGGAGGATTACCGGTTTTACTGACCCAGCTTCAGTCGCCGAAGAGGTTGAACGAATTGACTGCAGGGGATACCTTGTTACTGCCGGGCTGATTGATCTTCAGATAGCCGGCAGCGGAGGGTTTCTCTTCTCTTCCAGCCCCACCCCGGATGCCCTTGAGGCTATTGCCTCATCAATCGTGGAGAGCGGCACCACAGGTTTCCTGGTGGCACTGCCCACCAACAGTGCCGATGTGTACCGCAATGCATTCCGCACCGCAATTGAAAACTCTCATCCAGCCTTCATGGGTCTGCATCTTGAGGGTCCGTTCATTAGCATGTCAAAGAGGGGTGCGCACGCCAGGGAGCTTATCCGGAAGCCGTCGGTTGAGGATGTCTCGGGGCTCCTTGCGGAAGCCGGAGGGAGCATCAGGATGATGACCGTGGCACCGGAGGTCTGCACTCCCGAAATAATCAATTTACTGAAGGACAATGGCATCACGGTTGCGGCCGGACACAGCAATGCTACCTTCAGGGAAGCTGCAGAAGGGTTCGCCATGGGGATAGAGAGCACCACCCATCTCTTCAACGCCATGTCTCCGTTGCATCACCGTGATCCTGGTCTTCCGGGTGCCGTTTTCTGGTCGGAAAGCGCTCATGCCAGCATCATTGCCGACGGCATCCACGTCGATTACTCGATGGTTGCCATAGCAAAGAAAATAATAAAGGAGAGGCTCTTCCTGGTATCTGACGCCGTTGAGGAGAATGAAGCCGGGGCATATCAGCACGTCCGGCAGGCTGACCGCTATACACTTCCCGACGGCACTCTCTCCGGTTCAAGGCTGACGATGCTCGATGCTGTCAGGAACTGTATCACCCATGCAGGCATAGATAAGTATGAGGCGCTGAGAATGGCATCACTTTATCCGGCACAGCTCATCAAAGCAGATGATCGCGGTGCCATTACCCCGGGTTCCAGGGCCGATCTGATACTGCTTGATGACAGTGTGCAGATAAAAGGTGTATTTTTGAACGGCAGAATGAAAAATAAAAACTGAAGCGATGGCACTTCTTGGAATAGATCTTGGAGGAACGAAGGTTGCCTTTGCACTGTTTGACCGTGAGGGCAATATACTTGACAGAGAGACCCTGGCTATCGAAAGCCGCATGGGTAATGAGGTTGGACATCTGATAACTGTCACAGCAGCCCTGATGCTTTCCAGGGCAGGAAATAACGGTGATGCTGCGGAGGCCATTGGCATTTCGGTGCCTGGCATCAGCCGGCGTGAGAGAGGTACAGTTTGGGCACCCAATATACCGGGATGGGATGATTATCCCCTTATGAAGGAGATGCAGGGCGTGGCTGATGGCATACCTGTTGTGATTGAAAGCGACAGGTCATGCTATATCTCCGGGGAGATATGGAAGGGCAGCGCACAGGGATGCAGTGATGCCGTTTACCTGGGCATAGGTACAGGCATCGGCGCCGGCATAATCATTAACGGTGAGATACTGCACGGAGCTCATGACATTGCAGGAGCTGTAGGTTGGATGGCACTGTCACGTCCGTTTGAAAGCAGGTACACGGTCTGCGGCAACTTTGAATACTATGCCTCGGGTGAGGGCATCGCCCGACAGGCCGCAGAGTACCTGGAAAAACACGGTGAATACGAAGGAGACCTCCGCAGGCCTGAACACGGAAAGATAACAACCCAGGATGTGTTCAATGCATGGAAGAAGGGTGATGCACCGGCATCACGTATAATAGATCTTGCAGTTGAATACTGGGGGATGGCCTCTGCCAACCTGGTAAGCATCTTCAATCCCGAGAAGATCATCTTCGGCGGCGGCGTCTTCGGTCCGGCATCAGAGTTGATACCTGCTATCAGGCAGGAAGCTGAGAAGTGGGCCCAACCCATAAGCATCAAGCAGGTAACATTTGAACTGTCCGCCCTGGCAGGTGACGCCGGTGTCTTCGGCGCGGCCTGGCTTGCAATGAAACATCCTGACAGCCAAAAAGAAAACTGATGAGTGGAACATTCAACAGAAGAGTTGTATTCTGGTCAGCATGCCTCGGCATGCTATTGTTCGGAATCGGATTAATCATTCTCGGGGCAGTGCTGCCGGACCTCAGGATAAGGCACTCCCTGGATGCCGTAGAGGCCGGCTCCCTCTTCTCGGTTCTTCCCATAGGAATCATCATCGGGTCCCTCCTGTTCGGGCCGGTATGTGACCGCCACGGTTACGGGACACTGCTTGCCACCTCGGCATTGCTTATGTTTATCGGGTTTGAAGGCCTCGCGTTCACCCACTCAAAATGGGTACTCTCACTCTCTGTTTTCCTGTTCGGTATAGGCGGAGGGGCCCTCAACGGAGCAACCAACGCAGTTGTAGCAGACATAAGTGACACCGGGAAAGGGGCCAACCTGAGCCTCCTGGGCGTCTTCTACGGAATAGGTGCACTGGGGATGCCTCTGTTGCTCAGTGTCCTGCGACAATCATTTGACTTCCAACCTATTGTAGCTGCAGCCGGATTACTTGCGCTGGCCGCCTCTGTGTTCTTTCTGGTGGTTAAATTTCCACCGGCAAAACAGGCCCAGGGCATCTCAATGAAACAGGTTGGCACACTGGTAAAAGATTTGACTCTCATTCTTATAGCCTTCTTTCTCTTTTTCCAGAGCGCCTTCGAGGGTCTGATAAACAACTGGACCACCACTTACCTGATTGAGCAGGTCGGGGCACAGCAGAGTGCAGCTTTGATAGGACTCTCAGTATATGTGGCCGGCATGACGGTCATGAGGCTTCTCATAGGCAGTCTTTACAGGCAGATGCCGGAGCAGAGGCTGCTCAGCATTTCATTTGTCATTATCCTGGCTGCGCTGCTACTGTTCAGGCTCAGTAATTCAATGGTGCCGGCGGCTGCGGGACTCTTCCTGCTGGGCGCAGGGCTTGCTGCAGGCTTCCCCACCATGCTGGGTCTTGTCGGCAACAGGTATCCTCACCTGTCAGGAACTGCCTTCAGCTTCGTACTTGTGATAGCTCTGCTTGGAAACATGGCAGTGAACTACGCGATGGGACTGGTTGCCGAAAACTACGGCATCAGGCATCTCACAACCTTCACCTTTGCAGAACTGCTGATCATGGTGGTGATTGCAACAGCAGTATTCAGAAGAATAATCAAAAACAGATAAACACTTACACAAACGGAAACTATGCTGGCACAGGAATGGCTGAAAAATGCAAGGGACGTAATGTCCCGTATTGAAGAGACACAAGCGGAGAACATACGACGGGCAGCCGAAGTCATGGCTGACACAATTGAGTGCGGCAGATGGGTTCACACCTTCGGCTGCGGTCATGCAACACTGCCCATTGAAGAGATGTATCCCAGGATTGGCGGGTTTGTGGGGTTTCACCCCATGATAGAGATCCCGCTGAGCTTCTTCACACATATAACCGGGGAGATGGGGGTACACCAGTTTGTATTCCTTGAAAGGGTTGAGGGTTACGGTGTTGAGATCATGAAGGGCTACACCTTTGATAAGCGTGATACCATGTGGCTCTTTTCGCATTCGGGCATCAACAATGTTAACATCGACGTTGCCATTGAGTCAAAGAAGAGGGGCATGAAAGTGGTGGTCTTCGGTTCGGCAGCCGAGGCGGCGGGTAAGAAGACCAGGCACAGCTCGGGAAAGACCATCTTCGACCTCGCCGATATTGTAGTGGACACCTGTGCTCCCCTGGAGGATGCCTCGGTGAAGCTGAAGAATCATGTCGACAAAATTGGTCCGGTCTCAACAATGGCCTTCGTCACCTGTGTATGGATGACTATAACCACTGTAGCAGAGATACTTACCGACAGAGGTGTCAGGCTGTATATCCATCCCAGTCATAATGTTCCCGGTGACACCACGGCCAGGGAGAGGCTTGACGAGGCGCTGGCGGAGTACAAGCGCAGGATTGCATGCGTATAGTTACTATTGAAGGCCATGGACTCACTGGAGAGAACGATTTGTTTCATTGAAGGCGGCAGGCCTGACCGTGTTCCGTTTCACCCCATCCTCATGCGTTTCGCAGCAAAACATGCAGGGGTAAGATACAGGGACTTCTGTCTCAGCCACTCGCACAAATGCATGGCGAACATCAAATGTGCTACCGATTTTCAGTCGGACTGGGTCAACACCATGTCCGATGCCTATGCAGAGGCAGAAGCTTTCGGCACCAAGCTTCTTTATCCGGAGGATGACCTGCCCATGGTGCAGAAATATGCCATTGCAGATATCAGTGACATTGACAGGATGACTGTTCTGAAGCCGGGTGACCATAGCCGCCTGAGGGAGCGCTCTGCCGAGATCAGGGAATACCGTGCTATCAATGCCGGAAAGATGTTCATCTGCGGATGGGTTGAAGGGCCACTGGCAGAATACTGTGACATCCGGGATATAAACCTCGCAATGACCGATCTCTACGAACATCCGGAAGAGGTTCACAAAGCCCTGGACATCATCACTGAGAGTGCGATGGCTTTCATCACGGCGCAGGTCAGGGAGGGGGCACACTGTATCGGTATTGGTGATTCTGTCTGTTCTCTGATATCGCCTGAGCTTTATGATGAGTTCTGCCTGGGCCGTGAGAAAGCCCTGGTGGAACACATTCACAGAATGGGAGCACTTGCCAAGATACACATATGCGGAAACATCTCCGCCATTCTTCCCGGAGTTATCAGCACGGGGTCTGACATTATTGATATAGATCACCGCACGGGACCTGTGACAGAGGCTGTGAGAATGCTTGGCGAGAGGCAGGTCTTCGCGGGCAAGAGTGACCCGGTGTCGGTCCTGCAGGACGGCGACGAGCAGAGAATACGCGAGAGTGCAATTGCCTTCTTCAGGGAAGCGCAGGGACGTGCAATCCTCTCTGCCGGATGCGAGGTAACACCGGGAACCAGTGTTGACAACCTGGCCTGCTTCGCCGGCCTGTCATCGGAACTATTGAAGTAGTAATCTAAATAAACAGGAGGCTGTCATCATGGGAAAGAATGTTGCACTGGTCCTTTCAAGTGGCGGGGCAAGAGGTTTCGCTCATATAGGAGCCATAAAGGTACTTTTACAGCACGGCTACAATATAACCTCCGTGGCCGGAACCTCAATGGGGGCATTGATAGGGGCCATCTATGCCGCGGGGCAGCTCGAAGAGTTTGAGGAGTGGGTCAGGACTCTCGATGTGATGGAGGTACTGAAGCTTACCGACATCAGCCTGAGCAGCAAGGGCTTTGTCAAGGGCAAGAAGATCATGGAGAAGCTTAAGGAGATAGTGCCCGAGAGGTCCATTGAAGAGCTACATATCCCTTACTGTGCCGTTGCAACCAATCTTATCAAAGGTAAGGAGAAGGTATTTACCGAAGGTAGTCTCTTTAATGCCATCCGTGCTTCGATATCGATCCCTACGGTTTTCCAGCCCTGGCAGATAGGTGAGGATTACTTCGTTGACGGCGGTCTTGTTAATCCTATCCCCATCAACAGGGTAAAACGCGAAAAAGGTGATCTTCTGGCTGTCGTTAATGTCAATGCCGACATACCCTATGAAGGGGTGCCGGAGGAGGATGAGGAGAAGAAGGATGAAGAGAAAGACAGCAAGTTCATCAAAAAGGTCAAGGAGATACAGTCGAAGAGTGAGAAGCATATCCCGGAGGACAGGAAGGATGACATCGGCCTCTTCAATCTCAATAACCGCAGCCTCAGCATAATGCTCAACCAGATAGCGGCACTCACCCTGAAGAATTATGAAACTGACATAATGATTGAGATCTCAAGGCAGTCATTCGGCACATATGATTTTTACAAGGCGGCCAAGATCATCAGTGAGGGTGAGAGAGCAGCCTCCCGGGCCCTGAATCGGGACCCCGTCAAACAGGGGTGATCAGCGGCTTTTTTTATGCTGATAAGTTGTAGATTTTGGGAAAATTGTTTATCTTTATCAGTTAACCTAAAATTAAAATCGCAATGAAAAAATTCACTCTGATCATCTTCCTCGGCATGATGGTAGCGGCGCCGGCCCTGAAGTCGCAAAAGCCGATAAAAGTGCTGGAAGACAGTATTCAGATTGGCAACTGGCTCTATCCCGGTTTCAATGTGACCATCCCTGAGGCCGATTATGACAATACCCTGAAGAACTGGGTCAAGTTACAGGAGACGGGTACGAAATCAAAAGTGCAGACCGAGAATGGCGAGATGACGATCTTCGGGGCCAATGTCAGGGAGATATCTCCCACCCCGGTAAACATCTACAGCCATCTTGTAAATGAGGATACGGTATGTCGGCTGTTTGCCTGCATCGAGATAAAAAAGGACCAGTATGTTGAGCCTGCCGCGGGTGATATTCAACTGACAGCTGCACGCAACTTTCTCAAGGAATTTGCCAAATCGCAATACATTGAAGTTATCAAGGGCCAGCTTGCTGCCGAAGAGAAGATACTGCGCGACCTGAACAGGGAGCTTGGCAGCCTCCAGAGCAGCAAGGCCCGTACCCAGAGAACTGCCAAAAACAAGAGAGGTACTATCAACAATGAGCAGGAGAAGCTTCAGGTAAGGCACAATGAGCTGGGCATGCTGTCAACCGAGATCATCAACAAGAACAATGAGATGATGAGCATGCCGGTAGGCGCCGGTCGAGATGCCATGGCTACCCAGATCAAAGAGCTGGAGAAGAGGCGCAAGAAGCTGCAGAAAGAGATATCCAGATCAGAGAACAAGATCAACAAGGCAAGATCCACGATAAACCAGGCTGACAGATCGATACCCCGGAATGAGAATGAGCAGGATGTACTGAAGGCCAGGATTGATGCACAACAGGCTGTAGTGCAGAGCTTCATTGACAAGCTGAACGCTGTCAAACTCTATTGAAAACATGTATTGCAATAACAACTCTATCAACTCATAATAAATCAAAGAGAAATGAAAAGCCAGGAGCAAAAAGAGAACTATCAGAAGAAAATTGAATCTCAGCTCGATGAATGGAGAGCTGAGATTGACCGTCTGAAAGCAAAGGCCAGAAATACCTCTGCGGATACCAAACTGAAATACCAGGAGAACATTGACAAGCTGGAGATGAAGATGGATGAGGGGAAGTCGAAACTCAAGGATATCAGGGAATCAAGCGGCGAAGCATGGGAGTCAATCAGGGAAGGCGCCGACTCGATATGGGACACCATGAAGGCCACATTCGCCGAGGTAAGGGATAAGCTGAGTGACGACGAGAAAGAGGAGAAGAAGGCTTAAAATCCGGAAAGAAACCATCGGCTGAAGATGAATCTGATCTGGCCGGCAGGAGATATTATCGATTGCACGGGCATATATGGATATGCCTTCAGACTGTGAACAGTTAAAACTGAGGAGAATGAAGAAAACACTAAGGATTGTCCTTGTAATACTCATATTTGCTGCCGCTATCTTTTTCTGGTGGCGTCATTACTTTGTATTCGGTGAAGGCGTAAAGGCCGGTGACCTTAACTACCTGGTAAGAAAGGGATACCTCTTCAAGACATGGGAGGGCAAGCTGATACAGACCGGATTCAAGACATCCACCCCGGGAGCAATTCAAAGCAACGAATTTGAATTCAGCATGGTGAATGACAGCCTGGCCCATGTCCTGGAAAGGGCAAGCGGCAAGTTTGTCGAGCTCCGTTACAAGGAGTATATCAGGCCCCTGCCATGGAGGGGCATGAGCAGGTATGTCGTGATCGAAGTTCTTGATATCGAGGATCAGGATAATAAGGATGAGACTCCGGCGCTTATTCCCTATCAGACACTCTGATTATATAAAATCCAAAAAAATCATGAAATACAGAATTACAATACTTATTCTGTCAGTTTTTCTATTGGCAGCATGTTCGCAGTTAACACAGTTAATGCAGTCAGTATCAGCCGTAAATGAGCTGACGGAGGGTGACATAATTGAGGGGCTGAAGGAGGCGCTAACGGTAGGTGCACGAAATGCCGCGGAAAGACTTGCCGCGGAAAACGGGTATTACGGTGATCAGCAGGTAAGGATACCACTTCCAGAGGAAGCGAAAGTAATTGTGGAAAACATAGGCAGGATACCAGGCGGGGATCAACTTATTGAGAATGTCATTCTTAGCATCAACAGGGCAGCAGAAGATGCTGCCCGTGAGGTGGCTCCTGTCTTTGTGGAAGCAGTAACACGGATGACCATTGCCGACGGGTACAACATACTGCATGGAGCCGATAACGCGGCGACGGAGTATCTGAGGAGCAACACGTGGAATGAGCTTTACTCTCTCTACAAGCCGAAGATCACAGCCTCTACGGAGAGGGAGATGGTGGCAGGCATCTCCGCACAGCAATCATGGCTTGCACTCACGGAAAAATGGAACATGGTGGCCAACAGTGTTGCCGGCCGGCTTGCAGGATTCAATCCTGTGACAACTGATCTGGATGATTTTCTGACCAGGAAGGCGCTGGAAGGTGTTTTTCTGAAGATCGCAGATGAAGAGCTAAAGATCAGGAAAGAGGTTTCTGCCCGGGTCACACCGCTGCTTCAGAGAGTATTCGGAACTCTTGACAGCCAGTGATATCTCAGCCAGGCAGGGATAGAAGGTCAAGACCCTCTCTTTCTAAAACTCTTGTATAATTGCAAAAAATTTAGAAGAATGATCAGGAATTTACTTTTACTGACAACCGCCATGCTGCTGACAGGTATCAATTTTACGGCCACCGTACAGGATTAGGGGAACCCTGACGGCTGGCACAACGGAGGCGTGATCTCCCTGAACATGCCCGGGAACTCCTTTACAAACTGGGCCGCAGGGGGGCAGAACTCTGTGGCTATCAACGGGCTGTTCAGCCTGACGGCCAACTACAAGAAGGAGAAATCTGCATAGGACAACGCCCTGACCATCGGCTACGGCAAAAGGAGCATCCGGATGTGGATATCTATCTTGCTGCGCTCGACGGTCACCTGAACGAAAAGGGATACATCGTGCCGGGACCGGGAGATGCAGGCGACAGGCTCTTCGGCACCCTGTGACCGATTCCGGGGGATGGCTCCGGCACTAATTTTTATCAACTTTTTATTACCCTCACCCTTCAGAACAGCAGAGGTTGCTATATTCGCAGATCAAACCTGGAATAAATAAGAATAGGGCATGGGACTGAAGAACCGGCTTATCATAATGAATTTCCTCCAGTTTTTCATCTGGGGGTCATGGCTGCTCACCATAGGGGCATACTGGTTTCAGAACAAGAACTGGACAGGAACGGATTTCGGAGCGATTTTTTCAACCATGGGGCTGGCCTCGCTCTTCATGCCGGCAATAGCGGGCATAATAGCTGACAGGTGGGTCAACGCCGAGAAGCTCTATGGCCTCTTCCACATCTCGGGAGCAGTGCTGCTTGCCATCCTGCCAACGATCAATGATCCGAAGACCTTTTTCTGGGTCCTGCTGATCACCATGATGTTCTACATGCCTACCCTTGCGCTCGCCATCACCGTGGCATACAGTTCGATGAAGAACAGGGGCATGGATATCATCAGGGATTATCCCCCGATCAGGGTATGGGGTACCATCGGTTTCATCGTGGCGCTGTGGGTGGTTAGTCTCCTTGGTTTTGAGACTTCACCCATGCAGTTTTACGTAGCCGCTGCAGCCTCACTCGGGCTGGGCATCTATGCCTTCACCCTGCCCAAATGTCCGCCGCTGGCCCGCGGACACAAGAAGAAACTGGTGGAAGAGCTTGGTCTCAACGCCTTCGAGCTCTTCAAAAACACCAAGATGGCGCTCTTTTTCATCTTTGCCATGCTACTGGGTGCGGCACTGCAGCTCACCAATGCATACGGAGATACATTCCTTCACGACTTTGCCGATATACCCGCATACAAGAATCTGCTGGCAGTAAAATACCCCGCCATCATCATGTCTGTATCGCAGATATCCGAAACACTCTTCATCCTTACCATTCCCTTCTTCCTGAAGAAGTTCGGAATCAAAAAGGTGATGCTCATGAGCATGGTAGCCTGGGTATTCAGGTTCGGACTCTTTGCATACGGAGACCCGGCAGGCGGACTCTGGATGATCATACTGTCATGTATTATCTACGGTATGGCCTTTGATTTTTTCAACATCTCAGGATCACTCTTTGTGGAAACACAAAGTGAGCCGGAGATCAGGGCCAGTGCACAGGGGCTCTTCATGATGATGACAAACGGTTTCGGGGCCTTCATGGGTAGCCGTATCAGCGGGATCGTCATCGACAAGTACTTCATGCTTGAGAGCGGAGCCTTCGACTGGAAAGGGATATGGCTGGCCTTTGCCGCATATTCGCTGGTTGTGGCAATCCTCTTCGCCCTTCTCTTCCGACATAAACACGTGCCGGAGCCAGTTGAAAATATCAGTCATTAATTCCCCGTCCTGCCATCATGTATATATAATTTGACTTTTATTGGGCACATGGAGCCTCCATGTTTGCCAATTATTTTCATACTTGCTTGTGTTTTTTAAACATGGAGGATTCATATTTTATTATGTACTTCTGTATGACATAATAAATTTGTGAATTGTAATACCATGTTATTAATAGATATAATACCGGCGGGAGGGGTTCGGGCTACGCATGGCTGGTGGCAGGGTCAGGGCATAATCCTGCAGCGGAAATATCAATATACCCCAAGAAGGATGAGGCTCAGTCCGATAACAATCATACCACTTATAAGACCGTAGATTGCAACATGGTGTTTGCCGTACTTGTGTGCGGCCGGAAGCAGTTCATCAAATGAGATATAAATCATTATGCCTGCCACCATGGCAAAAACATATCCGAGACTTATGTCGCTGTCAAACAGCGAGAGGATGAAATAGCCTGCCACTGCCCCGACAGGTTCCGAGAATCCTGACAGTACCGACCAGGTGAGTGCCTTCTTCCTCGAACCGGTGGCATAATATACCGGGACAGAGACGGCAATTCCTTCAGGGATATTATGAATGGCAACAGCGATAGCAATGCTTACCCCCACTGCAACATCTGACATTGCAGACATGAAGGTTGCGATACCTTCAGGAATGTTGTGTATCCCGATAGCCACGGCAGTAAAGACCCCCAATCGCATCAGCTTCTGGTCTTTGGCTCCTGACCAACCCGTCCGCCGCCGCCTTCCCTGGCATTCAGGCTTGTCAGGATCCCTCGTCTCCGGGTGCATCTGCTCCACTCTCTTCAGTTCATGCGGGTTGCCCTGTGACGGGAGTATCTTATCGATGGCTGCAGACAGCCCTATCCCGAAAATGAATGACATAAATGTCAGCCACGCTGCAGGAGCGGCATCATAATTCATCCTCATAATTTCCCCTGCGTTGGTAAGGATCTCGGTAAAAGAGATGAATATCATCACACCTGCCGAAAAACCAAGGGAAAAGGCAAGGAAGGTGGTCTTGGTGCGCTTTGCGAAGAAGGCGATAAGTCCGCCTATTCCCGTAGCCATTCCGGCGAACAGCGTCATGCCGAAAGCAAAAAATATCATGGATCGGTCCATTCAGGGCTTATTTAGATTCATTTTAAATTGTAAATTTAGAATAAACATTGAAAAACAGGTGACAAAGGGCAATCATAGTAAAAAAAACTATTAATTAGTGATCTGAGAAACCACGATGAGTCACTTTGATTATTTCAGAATACTGGGCATAAGGCAGGGCGCTTCCGATGATGAGATCAGGAGGGCATACCGAAGAAAGGCCATGGAGTTGCATCCAGACCGCAACAGTTCAGAGGATGCTCAGGATCAGTTCATCAGGGTAACGGAGGCTTATGAATACCTCACCTCCCACCCCCACGGCAGGAATATCAGTGAGGAGGAGCTGAGGAGGAATTACCAGGCATGGGTTGATTACAGGCGGGCTGAAGCCAGGCGAAGGGCAGAGCAGTATGCCAGGAAATCCTACTCCGATTTCAAGAAGAGCAGTCTCTACAGGAGCACCTCAGCCATTGACGGCACCATGGTCTTTCTTGGTTTTGCTCTTGCCATAACAGTCATTCTCATGACGGTATTCGGGTACAGCTACCGCCTCAGGACAGCCACCTCACCCCAGGAAGAACCCTCGCTGTCGCTGGCCATAGTAACCTTTACCGTTGGCGTTATCTATCTGATAATTACCATATTTTATTTCAGCGCCTGGCTTGCCCAGGAGAAAAACAGGAAACAAAAGAGAAATGTCTGACAGAATCAAAATCAGGAACCCTTTTGATCCGGCCGGGAACCCCTGTTTCGGTTGCAGTCCCACCAATCATGCAGGACTCAGACTAACCTTTGAGGCTGAAGATGGAAAGCTTTATGCAGCCTGGGATCCGATGCCGCAGTTCCAGGGTTATATCAACGTTCTTCACGGTGGTATCATTGCCACCCTGCTTGACGAGACCGGGGCATGGTGCATCAACGTAATGGCAGGTACTTCAGGTGTGACATCATCACTGACGGTAAGGTATCTGAAACCGGTTCACATCAGCAGAGGCATGGTAAGTGTGGAAGCTGCCATTGTCAGGCTGGAGGAGAGGAGTGCACACATACACTGCAGGCTCTCTGACGGTGAGGGGAAGCACTGTGCCGAGGCTGATATCGAATACTTTCTCTACCCGCCGGAGATAGCCCGTAAACGCTATCATTACCCGGGAAAAGAGGCTTTTTACCCGCAGAAAGGCTGAAGATCGTCTGCAGGTCGGAGACAATCATCAGCCTGCTCGCCTTTCATTTTCCATACCGTGCCAGGGGGATGGCGGTGTGATCTGAGAAGTCAGACCTGAGGTATTTGTAATAACCGGTTATACCGATCATGGCCGCATTATCCGTGGTATAGCGCAACTCCGGCAGGAAGAGGTTCCACCTCTGTTTTCCCGCTTCCCTCCCTGCTGCCTGCCGTAGTCCAGAGTTGGCTGAGACGCCACCCGCGATACCTACCTCCCTTATGCCTGTCTCCTTTGAGGCCCGTACCAGTTTACCGATCAGTATCTCGATTATCGTGCGCTGCAGTGACGCCGCAAGGTCGTTACGCCGGCTCTCAATGAAACCAGGCTCCTCCGCCACCCTGTCGCGCAGGAAATAGAGGAAGCTGGTCTTCAGTCCCGAAAAACTGAAGTTGAGTCCCCTGATCCGTGGTTTGGCAAAGACGAAGGCGTAGGGGTCACCCCCGGCCGCGAGTCTGTCTATCACCGGTCCTCCCGGATAGGGCAGTCCCATCACCTTGGCGCACTTGTCAAAAGCCTCACCCGCAGCATCATCAATCGTTGCCCCAATTATCTCCATGGAGAGATGATCATGCATAACCATCAGCTGGGTATGTCCACCCGACACGAGCAGACACAGGAACGGGAAATCCGGCAGGGCATCCTCTCTTCCAGGTTCCCTGACAAAGTGGGACATGACGTGGGCCTGCAGGTGATCAACCTCTATGAGAGGTATATTACGTGCCAGTGCAAATCCCTTTGCAAATGAGCTGCCCACGAGAAGTGATCCGAGCAGACCGGGTCCTCGTGTCCAGGCAACAGCACTTATCTCTTCTGCGGTTGTCCCGGCCATCGCCAGTGCCCTGTCAACCACCGGAACAATGTTTGCCTGGTGCGCCCTCGAGGCAAGTTCGGGTACCACTCCACCGTAAGCCTCGTGCACGGCCTGTCCTGCGATTAGGTTCGAAAGCACCACACCGTCTCTTATGACAGCAGCGGAAGTGTCGTCACAGGAAGATTCTATCGCAAGGATAGTAACAGTTGGCGCCATTTTTGTATTACTCTTTTTTATTAACTTCGCCTGCGGCGGAATGTCGTAATGAATGGGCAAAATTATTAAAAAAATCGTCAGGGTACTTCTTACTGTCGTTGCGGTGCTCATCATCGTTCCTGCCGTCATTATGCTGCTGCTCCAGGCCCCCAGAGTACAGACGTTCACCGTCAGGCAGATCACGGGCATCCTCTCCGGAAAGACAGGGGCGGATATTAACATCGGTAAAGTATCTTACTCCTATTTCAGGAAGGTGCTGCTTGAGGATATCCTCTTTGAAGATCAGAACGGAGATACACTCCTCACTGTCCGTAAGGTTAATCTGAGAATAAGGACCATCAGGCCATCAGAAGGTCGTTTCAGCTTTGGCAGAACGGACCTTCATGATGCAGATTTCCGGATGATTACCGACACATCAGGTGTTATGAACCTCACACGTTACATTGATGCCATCAGGGGTGACAGGAAGCCTGACACTGCCAGCAGAGTTGACATACGATTTTCAGATATCTACCTTTACAACGGTGCGTACCTGCTGTCAAACAGGTCAGACAGTTCGGGCACCATTCCGGGAAGGGTGAACTTCAAGAACCTCAGGGTGTCAGAGATAAATGCAAAGGTCAGGGACCTGAACATTATCAGGGACTCGGTCAGTATGGTGATCAGGGACCTTACCTTCGCCGAGGCCGGAGGTTTCACAACAGAAAACCTTGACATGAATATAGCCATTGCCGGCAATAAGCTGTCATTCAGGGATATAAACCTAAAGACCGCTGCCAGCTCGATCCTGGCTGACAGGATAATACTTACAGCCCGGAATTCGGCATCATGGAAAGACTTTGTCAATGAGGTAAAGTTTGACATGCTGTTTCAGAGTTCCGATATTGCCACTCAGGATCTGGCCTGGTTTATCGCTCCGCTGAAAGGCATCAGTGAGTCCGTCACTCTTTCAGGAAGGCTTAACGGCACTGTGGCTGAGCTGAATGGGCGTGATATAGCAATAAAATATTCAACCTCCACCAGTCTGAATTTCGACTTTGATATTTCAGGTCTTCCATCGATAAATGAAAGTTATCTCTTTGTTGACTTCACAGACATGCGTACCACTGCGTCTGATGTTGAGAAAGTGATGCTTCCCGGCAGGGATCCCATCAGGCTTCCCGAGCCGGTTCACGGGCTCGGTCTTATCTCCTATAGCGGCAGTTTCACAGGGTTTACAACTGATTTTGTCTCTTTTGGCAAGCTTACAACAGAGCGAGGGAGTGTTTCAACAGACCTCTCGCTGAAACCAGACGGCAGGAACAGGTTCAGCTTCAAGGGATTTTTAAGCACAAGTGATTTTGACCTGGGTTATGTCACCGGCAACACCGGGCTCTTTGGCGGACTTTGGATGCATGCTGACCTTGACGGATCGATGGAGTCGTTCAGGCATCTTTCCGCCAACATCAGCGGAGTGATTGACAGCGTGGAGATCAACTCGTACAACTACAGCAATATCGCTGTGGAGGGCAGTTACGTGGACAGCATATGGGATGGTTCAGTGGCAGTAAGAGATCCGGCTGTGGTCATGGATCTGATGGGAAGGTTTGATTTGAAAAAGAGCATGCCTGAATTTGATTTCACCATGAATCTTTCGCACGCCGACCTGCACAGGATGAACCTGATCAGCAGCGATACCCTTTTCAATGCTTCCGCGCTTCTCACCGCCAGTTTCAGGGGTAACAGAACCGACAACATTGCGGGAGAGATCAGGCTGATAAATTCCACGCTGAACAACTCCAACGGAGAGCTGAGCATCTATGATTTCCTGATCAGCGCCCTTCAGGAGGATGGAGTGAATATACTGAAGCTCAGATCCGATTTTGCAGATGCCGAGGTACGGGGAAGGTACACCTTCGAAGCTATTCCGGCCACGGTTAAGAGGGTGCTTGCTGATCTCTATCCATCACGATTTCCGTCAGGAGTGAAGGAGGATGTGGTTCCGGGGGCTGACTTCACCCTTTCAGCGACCATCAGGAAGATAGACAAGCTCAACGATTTCATGGGAACAGGATTGAGCATTGCTGACGGCAGCAGGATAACCGGGAGTTTAAACTCAGACCGTTCAGAGATAAGTATTGCACTGCGTTCCGGGGCGATCACCTATGCAGGAACCACACTGAGCAGTATGAATCTCTCCGGTTCTGCCGGGGGCGGGAAATTGTCAGTCACCCTGAAGGCGGACACCGTACTTCTTCCTGACAGATCGGTATTGGGCAACTTCGTTGCAGAAGCCGGCAGTCATACTGACACGCTGAATCTGGGCATGCGATGGGATAACGGGGACGGAGGCAGAACTTTCGGGGAGGTGAGTGCCAGGGGATTCTTCAGCCTCAACACCATGAACAGGGCTTTCCTTACGGTAAGCCTCCTTCCTACGGCGTTCACCATTGACCGCATACCGTGGAGTGTGAGTCCGGCACGCATAGTCATAGACTCAACCACCGCCTGGTTTGACAATATACTTGTCAACAGCAGCAACAAATACATAAGACTTGACGGAAAAATCTCCCCGGAGCCCGAGGAGAGGCTTACGCTCACCTTTGAAGGACTGAACCTCTCATATGTCAATAAGCTGGGCAGCAGGGACAGGCGCGGAAACAAGGAAAAGAAACCTGCCTCACCTCAGATGAATATCGGGGGTGTTATGGGAGGCTACATCACCCTCTCTGATATATATGAAGACTTCCTGTTTGAGAGTAATTTCAGTGTCAGTGACTTTATGCTCAACGAAAACAGATACGGTCTGCTCTCAGTGATGAGTGAGTGGAATCCCCGGGATAAGGTGGCTGAGATACATGTCTTCAACGATTATGAGGGATCAAGATATTTTGACATCAGCGGCACCTACTCACCGTCGTCAAAAGGGGCAGACCTCACTGTCGCAACAAACAGCATGCCCCTTGATGTCATCAATCCCCTGGTAGCTGCCTTTGCCTCTGATGTAAGAGGTTCAGCCACCGGAGTCATCAGGCTGCAGGGAGGATTGAAGAAGATGATGCTGAGCGGTGCGGTGATGGCCCGGGATGCATCCATGAAGATCGACTTTCTTCAGACGAGATACAGTTTCTCCGACAGCATCAGGTTCAATCCCGAAGGTATCCTGTTCAGCAACATCAGGATTTTTGACGAGAGGAAGAATCAGGGAACGATAAACGGAATGCTCTCACACCGCTCATTCAAAGACATTGGCATTGCTCTCGACATCAATATGGAGAGGATGATGGTTCTGAACACCCGCTCCAAGGACAACGAAAGCTTTTACGGCACTGCCTTTGCCAGCGGTTACGCAGGCATAAGGAGCAATGAGGAGAGGCTCTCCTTCAATATTTCAGCACGTACTGCCGGTGGCACGGAGTTTTTTATCCCGTTGAATTCCTCATCGAGCGTCAGTGACTATCCATATATTGTCTTCACAGATCCTGCCAGCAATAAAATGGCAGCAGATGAGGAGAGGACCATCTTCACCAGGCAGGTCAAAGGAAGCAATCTTGATCTCAATTTTGACCTTGCAGTGACCCCCGAGGCCAGGGTGCATCTCATTATGGATGCCACTTCCGGCAGTGTTATAAGGGGTACCGGGTCAGGAAATCTGAATATTAACCTTAATTCAAAGGGTGAGCTGAGGATGGCCGGAGATTATGTTATCAGTGACGGGGATTACCTGTTCACCCTGGGTAATATACTCAACAAGCGCTTTGTGGTTGAGGAGGGTGGCAAGATATCCTGGAACGGTGAGATTGATGATGCCGAGCTGGATCTGAAAGCCATATACCGTACCAAGGCCTCGCTGGCACCCCTCTCGTTTGCGTATACAGATATGGATAAGCTGAAGGAGAGGCTGCCCGTGGAGTGTCATCTTCTGCTCTCCGACAAGCTGCTTAATCCGGCTATAAAATTCGACATATATCTGCCCACTGCCGACGAGGAGACGAGGGATTACCTGAGGATGGCCATAGACACTGAGGAAGAGCTCAGCAGGCAGTTCCTCTATCTTCTGGTAATGAACAGTTTCTATACCGATCCGGCCCTCTACAGTGCCACCGGCGGCAGCACACAGGTTCCATCCAGCCAGACGACAGGGACTCAGGATGCCACTATCCTGGGTATGACAACCACTACCGAGATGCTTTCAAACCAGCTAAGCAACTGGCTGTCGCAGATAAGCAACGACTTTGACATAGGCTTCAATTACAGACCCGGGGATGAGCTCACCGATGATGAGATAGAAGTTGCACTTTCCACGCAGCTGCTGAATGACAGGATCACACTGAACGGCAACCTGGATGTAGGAGGGGCACAAACCAAAGAATCGACCAGCAGGTTCAGCGGAGAATTTACCATTGAGTTCAGGCTTACCGAGATGCTCAGGCTGAAGGTGTTCAACCGTTCGAACAACATTCTTTTCTACCCGGTACATCCATATACACAGGGTGCGGGTGTCTTTTACAGGCGTGATTTTGACAGGCTGAATGATCTCTTTATAAATCCCGGTGAGCGGAGGAAAAAGAATATCGTACAGGAGGAGGAGACCGGAGGCAAATAACTTTTCAACAACAGCCCCTTTTTTCCACCGAAGGGATAATTCGCACCTGTTTTGGACGTTTTTTTAATATATTCGCGCGATGATATAAAAAAGTAAGTCAAACAGTTAACATTTAAAAAAAACACAATGATATTAGCAAACATTTTACTACAGGGTACAGCAGCCACGCCGGCCGCCGAAGAGGCATCAATGTCACTGGCTGATCTTTACGTGGCTGGTGGCTGGGTGATTGTCATCATCACCCTGCTCTCATTTATTGCTCTTTATATATTCATTGAAAGAGTTCTTGTCATACGGAAGGCCTCAAAGGTAGATGCCAACTTCATGAACCGCATCAAGGACTACATGTATGAAGGCAAGGTTGATGCCGCACTGCAGCTATGCAGAAAGACTGACTCCCCGCAGGCCAGGATGGTAGAGAAGGGCATCACCCGTCTCGGCAGGCCCCTTGCCGACGTCACTGCAGCCATTGAGAATGTCGGAAGGCTGGAGATACACAAGCTGGAGAAGAGGTTCCCCACTCTGGCGACAATTGCCGGAGCAGCACCTCTTGTCGGCTTTTTCGGAACTGTAATAGGTATGATCAAGGCCTTCTATGCGATGTCGCTGGCAGGTAACAGTCTTGACATCAGCACTCTCAGCGGCGGCATCTATGTGGCCCTGATAACCACGGTAGGAGGTCTCATACTTGGGATCCTGGCCTACTTCGGGTACAATCTCCTGGTAGTCAGGGTTGAGAACGTGGTTTTCCAGCTTGAGACCACCTCCACGGAGTTCCTGGATATTCTTAATGAACCTGTAAAGTAGCATCGGATGGCAATATCAACCAAAAATAAGGTCAGCGTAAACTTCAGTAATGCAGGCATGTCTGATATAGTGTTCCTGCTGTTGCTGTTCTTCATGCTGACATCAACACTGGTTCAGCCAACAGCGATAAAGCTGCTGCTGCCGAAGGGTACCACACAGACCTCTGCGCGTCCCATGACCACTGTCTCCATTACCAGGGACCTGCAGTATTTCATTGAAGACCAGCCCATACAGCTTGAAAACCTCGAATCGGCCCTGCAGGCCAAGGTTGGCAGTAACCCGGAAATTTATATCTCTCTCCACACTGACAGGAGTGTTCCTGTTGAGTATGTAGTGAACGTGATGAACATTGCGGCGAAAAACCAATACAAGCTTATACTTGCCACAACACCCAAATAGCAACCGCGAGCCTCTTACCCGTGAGAGGAAGCAGGGTATGGTCATCAGTACGCTGGTGCACCTGGTGCTTGCTCTCCTTATCATATTTGTCACCTTCAGGGTAAAGCTGCCCGACACCTCTGAAGAGGGGCTGCTTGTTAATTTCGGGTTTGACGAGACCGGTGAGGGTCTTTATGAACCCGCCCCACAGCCTGTCTCCCCTCCTGCACCGCCGCCGTCGGCTTCTGATGAGGATTCTGATGATGCAATACTGACACAGGACTTTGAGGAGGCGCCGGAGGTTATGAAGAAGGAGCCTGATCCTGAAGAGATCAGGAGACAGGCTGAAGCGCGTGCTGCACAGATCAGGAGAGAACAGGAGCTCGAGGCTGAACGGATAAGGCTGGAGCAGGAGAGAATTGAGAGGCAGAAGAAGCTGGAGGAGCAGAGGCGTATTGATGAGGCAAACGCCCGTGCCAGGAACGCTTTCGGCAATGCTGCCAATACAGGCACTGCAGGTCAGAGTGAGGGTGTTGCCGGGGGCACCGGTAACCAGGGAGTGGAAACGGGCACCGTTGGCGCAGAAAGATACGGACCCGGGGGCGGAACTGGCAACATCTCGTTTAGCCTCGGCGACAGAGGTGCTACGGCTCTGCCGTATCCCCCGTATGATTACCAGGGTGAAGGAAAGGTAGTTGTTGAAGTGACCGTGGATCAGTCAGGCAGAGTCACAAACGCCAGGTCAGGGGTCGTAGGATCGACTACACAAGATGAATATCTTTTAAGGGTAGCCCGTGAGGCGGCACTCAAGGCACGCTTTGACAGCAGACCCAATACGCCCATCCAGAAGGGAACCATCACCTACAATTTCAAACTCAAATAGCGATTGTTGCTTGCGAAGGAGGTGGGTTGCCGTTTCAGTACAACAGAGTTTTCTGATCAGAGTCTCTTCAGATGAGGCCCACAATCAGATCCGGCACGCGGGTCAAAAGAGGCCCACAATCAGATCCGGCACGCGGATCAAAAGAGGCCCACAATCAGGTCCAGCACCCCTGTCAGCTTCAGGGCTGAGGCCATGACAGAAATCAGCAGTACAATGCGTACAACCCGGGGGCCCCAGCTCACGGCCACCTTTGAGGCGAGCCATCCGCCCGTACCCTGTCCCACGGCCAGGACTATTCCGTACATATACTTCACCTGATCGCTGATGATGAAGACAAAGAGGGCAATTCCCGTGAGAAGAGTGACTATCAGCACCTTGTGAGCATTGGCCTTTGTCAGCCCCTCTCCTGCCCCGAGCACCAGTGCCGCAAGCAGGAAGATTCCCACCCCGGCCTGAATGAACCCGCCGTAGACACCGATGAAGAAGAGCAGCAGGATGACCCACCAGCGTCTTTTGGTGCTGATTGCCACGGCATGCTCCCTGAGCCACTTCTCCGGCTTGTATAGTATAACGAAGAACATGAAGATCAGCAACCCTGCAATCAGCAGCTCCATGATCCGCTCGTTGATCCTTACCGCCAGCAGTGAGCCGACCAGTGATCCGGCCACGGCAGGAGCAGCCATCCATACCGTATCACGGAATCTGAATATCTTTTGCTGCCTGAAGCTCAGGCTGCTCACCGCGCTCTGCACCAGCACGCCGATACGGTTGGTGCCGTTGGCGATGTTGGCCGGGAGTCCCAGAAACATCAGCAGGGGCAGTGTTATCAGTGATCCGCTGCCGGCAAGAGTATTGACAAAACCGGCAAAGAGGCCGGCCACAATGACAGCCAGATACATGTACCATTCCATAGGAGAGGGATGTTTTATCTCTCGAGGATATCCCTGACAGCGGCCTGGAGGTTATCTATCAGATCAGTATCCTTTATTACGTAGTCAGCTATGCCCCGGCGTGCAAACTCCAGCACCACGGCCCCCTTCTCCTGCGCGGAGAGCATTATCACAGGCACTTCGGGTGCCAGCCTTGTGATCTCTTCATAAACGGCCATGCCATCCATGGGCTCATCACCCTCCTTCAGGAAATAATAATCAAGTATGATCAGGTCAGGCTTTTCATCAAGAGCAGGAATACACTCTTCACCATAGGCAAAGGCCCTTACCCTGTAACCCGCACTTTCGAAGCGCGTTGCGACAAGAGTGGTGATCAGCGGATCATCATCGACCACAAATATTAACTTTTCTTCCACGGCGACCACCTTTATGGCAGGTAAAAATACAAAAGGAATTTCAAATTTCCTACATGGAGAAAAGAGGGTAGTCCTTCATCATCTTAACCACCCTTTCACCCACTGAGGCAATGACCGATTCGTTTTCAATGCCGGTTATCACCTCGTCGATCAGTGACACTATCGTGGCCATATCGCTCTCTTTCAGTCCGCGCGTTGTGACTGCAGGTGTGCCAACCCTGATACCCGATGTCAGGAAGGGAGAGCGGGAGTCAAAGGGCACCATGTTCTTGTTAACCGTTATGTGAGCCTTCACCAGCGTATTTTCAACCTTTTTCCCTGATATTTCCGGGAAGCGTGTTCTGAGATCTATGAGCATGGAGTGGTTGTCAGTGCCGTCTGAGATGACCTTGTATCCCAGCCCCATGAATGCCTCAGCCATTACTGACGCGTTCTTCTTCACCTGCTGCTGATAGAGGCGGAATTCAGGTGTCAGTGCCTCGCCGAATGAGACTGCCTTGGAGGCGATAACATGTTCCAGGGGGCCTCCCTGTATGCCCGGGAAGACTGCCGAGTTGAGCATGGCCGACATCATCTTCACCTCACCCTTCGGGGTGGTTACGCCCCACGGGTTGGGAAAGTCCTCGCCCATCAGGATTATGCCGCCGCGCGGACCCCTGAGAGTCTTGTGGGTGGTGGATGTAACTATATGTGCGTATTTTAGCGGGTTGTCAAGCAGGCCGGCGGCTATCAGACCTGCCGGGTGTGCCATATCTATCATCAGCATGGCACCGGTTTTATCTGCTATCTCACGCATCCTGGCATAATCCCATTCGCGTGAATAGGCCGAAGCGCCGCCCACTATCAGCTTTGGTTTCTCCCTGAGGGCAACCTCCTCCATCATGTCATAGTCAACCCTGCCTGTCTCCTCCCTGACGCCGTAAGCCACCGGGCGGTAGAGAATACCCGAGGAGTTGACGGGGGAACCGTGTGAGAGGTGACCGCCGTGAGAGAGGTCAAGCCCCAGGAAAGTATCTCCCGGCTTCAGCACCGTGAGGAATACAGCCATGTTGGCCTGCGCCCCCGAGTGCGGCTGGACGTTGGCATACGCAGCACTGAACAGCTGCTTGAGCCGGTCAATAGCCAGCTGCTCTGTCTGGTCAACAATCTCACATCCGCCGTAATACCTTGCTCCGGGGTACCCCTCGGCATACTTGTTGGTAAGTACGGAACCCATGGCTTCCAACACCTGAGGACTGACAAAGTTCTCGGATGCAATCAGCTCAAGTCCGTCTGTCTGACGTTTGCGTTCACGATCTATCAGATCGAATATGACAGTGTCTCTTTCCATAAATATCTGTTCTTTGATTACTTCATTATCAGGACCGTGAATCACTGATCACGGAGAGGTAAGAGGCAAATATACATTTAAATATTAATTTTATTCATGAGACTGTTTTTACTATTTTAGCTTCATGAGAAAGAGTGCAATTATAATTCTGGCTTCGCTGATCTCAGCCTCGTGCAGTAACGGGGAGACCCCGGCAGCAGAGGGCAGCGCTGCTGTTCTCGGGGAGATACCGGTACCTGCCATCGGGTTTTTCCCGGAGCATTATCTCTGTCACAGAGCAGGAGTAATTACAATTGACGGTGAGATCACTGACGGGGAGTGGTCATAGGCACCCTGGAGCAACCTGTTCACGGATATTGAAGGCGACCTGAAACCCTCGCCGCTGCATGACACCCGACTGAAGATGCTGTGTGGGATGACAGCCACCTCTACATAGCAGCTGAGATGAATGAACCGCATACATGGGCAACGCTGAAACAGCGTGATACTATATATTTCATGACAACGACTTCGAGGTGTTCATTGATCCCGACGGCGATACACACGGCTTTTACGAGTTTGAGATGAACGCCTTCAACACTGTATGGGACCTGCTGCTCGCCATGTCCTACCGTGACAAAGGGCGGGCGATAGATGCATGGGACATTGCCGGGCAGAAGTCTGCCGTGAAGATTTACGGCACGCTCAATGACCCGTCACTCTTCCGAGAACTGTCTGAGCAGTTCACGGTATGCCGAGAAGATTCTCGATTTTGAAATGAATCCGACGTAGCGACCCTGATCGAGGACAGGAAGGTTCCATGCTCCCGTGCGTTCAAAGGCCTGCAGAACGGCATCGCCCCTTTCGCGCAGGTCAATATATGAAGGTGGTATGGTCATGAGATCCCTGATGGTGACCTTATCGTACAGTTCAGGTCTGAACATCTTGTCCCGGACATCGTCAAGCAGTACAACTCCTTCGAGGATACCGTATTCATCAACCACGGGAAATATGTTGCGCTTCGACCTTGATATCTGCTTTACCAGGTCGCCAAGGTTACCCTCGGGATTGACCGTCTGCAGGTCTTTTTCCACTTCCCTGGTCCAGTCGAGCAGTACCATCACAGCCTTGTCCTTATCATGGGTTATCAGTTCCCCGCTGGCAGCCAGTTGTTCGTTATAGATGGAGTGTTTCTGGAAGCTCCTGGCTGTGACGAAGGCGATGGTTGATGTGATAATCAGTGGTATCAGCAACCCGTAGCCTTCCGTTATCTCCGCAATAAGAAAGATAGCCGTCAGGGGGGCGTGCAGCACGGCGGCAAAGACTCCGGCCATCGCTGTCAGGGTAAAGCTGCTTTCTACGAGTGAGAGTCCGAACAGGTGGTTCGTAACGCTGCTGAATAAATAACCTGCCACTGCCCCGGTGAAGAGTACCGGGGCGACCACTCCTCCCACACCTCCGGCGCCGTTGGTTGAGGCTGTGGCCACCACCTTAAGCAGCAGCAGCAGCGCCATCAGCACCGCAAAAACCCAGAAACTGGAAGTCTCAATCCCGAACAGGCCGTGTCCCGGCAAGCTACCTCCGTCAGCCTCCAGAAGCTTCATAACAGCATCATACCCTTCGCCGTAGAGTGCCGGCATGAAGAAGATCAGTACACCCAGGATTATTCCTCCTGTCAGCATCCGGACCCAGCTATTCGCTATCTTCCTGTAAAGCTTCTCAATGGCCATATTCACTCTGGTGAAATAGAGTCCCGCAAGTCCGCAGAAGAGACCCAGTATTAGATACCATGGCAGTTCGCTGAGCAGGAAGCTCTCATTCACCTGAAATGATAAAAGCACATTGTCACCCATAAAGAAGTAGGCGACAGTGGCGGCAGTGACCGATGAGATCAGCAGTGGTACTATTGAAGACATTGTCAGGTCAAGCATCAGCACCTCAAGTGTGAAAAGAATTCCCCCGATGGGAGCCTTGAAGATACCCGAGATGGCTCCTGCGGCGCCGCATCCAAGCAGCAGTGTCACATACTTATAATTCAGGTTGAAGTATCGACCTATATTTGAGCCTATTGAAGCACCGGTAAGAACGATGGGGGCCTCTGCTCCCACCGATCCTCCGAAACCTATGGTCAGAGAGCTGGCAAGGATAGAAGACCAGCTGTTGTGACTCCGGATATAGCTCTTGCGCCTTGAGATGGCGTAGAGGACCCTGCTGACACCGTGAGAGATGTTGTCCCTTACCAGGTATTTGACTGTCAGAACGGTAAGAAATATCCCAAAGAGAGGGTAAGCTATTGACAGCACCCCTCCTGCACCTCTCATAACACCCTGTGTAAAAAGCAAATGGGTGAAATGAATTGCATTCTTTATTGCCACCGCAGCAATAGCACTCACCAGCCCGACAACGAAACTGAGCAGATAGATCAGGGTCTGCTGATCGGCAAAAAGTGATTTAATGTACTGTATTTGCTTGGTAAACAAAGCGTTCAAGGCAGATAGATTATATAAAACTGCATAATGCTCACAAATATAAAATAATTTGAGGAGCGGAGGTTTATTTTGGTAAGTTTGGGATATTTTGCCTTTATGATCAGATTTGAACGGCATACGCTTGAGAACGGATTGAGGGTTATTGCTCACCGTGACGAGGGCACTCCGATGGTGACCGCCAACATGCTGTATGACGTTGGTGCCAGGGATGAGGATCCGGAATCAACGGGGCTGGCCCATCTGTTTGAGCATCTGATGTTTGAAGGCACCCGTGAGGTGCCCATGTTTGATATGCCTGTGATGATGGCCGGAGGAGAGAACAACGCCTTCACCAACAATGACTTTACCAACTACTACATAACGCTGCCGGTCAACAATCTCGAAACTGCGCTCTGGCTGGAGGCCGACAGGATGACGGGCCTGGATCTCTCAGAAGAGAGGATTACAACACAGAAGAGCGTAGTGATTGAGGAGTTCCGTCAGCGATACCTGAACCAGCCCTACGGTGATCTCCTCCTGCTGCTCAGGCCGCTTGCATACAGGGTTCATCCCTACCGGTGGCCGGCTATAGGCATGGATATAAGTCATATAGAGAAGGCTGACACCATCTCTGCCAGGAAGTTTTACAGGAAATTCTACACTCCGTCAAATGCTGTTCTTTCCGTTGCCGGTAACGTTACGCCCGGGGAGGTGTTCCGTCTTGCTGAAAAATGGTTCGGAGACAAGCCGAAGGCACCGCGTCGGCGGAGACGACTGCCTGCCGAGCCTGTCCAGAACGAACGCAGGGAGATAACCGTAAGGAGAAGGGTACCATCAGCCCAGCTTATCATGGCCTGGCATACGGATGGAAGAAACAGCAGGGACTTCATCGTGCTGGACATGCTCACCGACATCCTGGCAGGATGTGAGTCAGCCCGTTTCCCGGCTCTGTTGGTGCGGGAGAGAGAGATTTTCACAGAGGCTGACATATATCTGTCAGGTGAGATTGACCCCGGGCTGGTCCTGTTCAGCGGCAAGCTCAGGAACGGCACAGATATCCGCAAGGCCGAAAAGGCGGTGGAGCAGGAGCTCCGCAGGCTGTCCGCATATCCTGTTACTGACGCGGAGCTTGACAAGGCACGCAACCGGTATGAGTCGCTCAGGCTGATCTCCCATCTCAGCGCATCGAACAAAGCCTTCAACCTGGCGCTTCACGAACTACTGGGTGATGCAGAAGGAATCAACAGGGAGAAAGAGAGATATCTGAGTGTTACGGCCTCGGAAATGGCTGAGACAGCGGCCCGCACCTTTCTTCCCGGAAACTGCAGTGTTATTCATTATATTCCGGAAGCACAATGAAGGAGACGATTACAGGGCGGCCTCCCAAAATAAACATTCCTTCGGCAGGTGACACTTCGTTTCCTCCATGTATCAGGCTGAGCAACGGCCTGCCTGTATACCTGATCGGCAACGGTCCGGAGGGTCTGTTGAGGATTGAGTTTGTCTTCAATGCCGGACAACGAATGGAGAAGATTCACCTTGCCTCTGCAGCAACCAACGCCATGCTTACCGAGGGTACTGAGTTGCATGACGCCGCTTCGATAAATAATCTTATTGATGCCACCGGTGCATTGTTCAGTCATACTGCCGACAAGGATTCTGCAGGACTGGTAACCGTCACGCTGACAAGAAAGCTCGACGAGGTGATCTCCCTGGCAGAGGAGGTTTTGTTCCATCCATCCTTCCCGGAAAGGGAGTTCCGCATGATGAAGGAGAAGAGGATGCAGGCTTTTCTTACCGGAAGGCAGAGAACCGCGGTCAGAGCCAGGGAGGAGTTTTACCGTGCGCTGTGCGGTGATACGAATCCTTACGGCAGGGTAACTTGTGCAGAAGATTATGATTCGCTGACCACTTCACACCTCCGTGACTTCCATGCAGCCCTTTACATTCCGGGAAACATGTACATTACCGTTGCCGGTCGAAACCCGGAACAGGCCCTCCCCCTGCTTGAGAACCGTTTTGCCGGAGAGGGTAAAAGTCAATGGAGCAAGCCTGTGATCTCTCCCATGGAATTCGCGACGGCCAGTCCGGGTTTAATCTTCTGCGAGGTAAAAGACTCCGTTCAGAGCACGGTGAGAATGGGTTGGAAGGGCATAACACGGGATCACCCTGATTACCTGGGACTGCAGGTTGCCACCATGCTTCTCGGAGGGTATTTTGGTTCAAGGCTGATGCGAAAAATCAGGGAGGAGAAGGGTTACACATATGGGATACATGCTGTCGCAGGCGCTTTCCATGGCATCGGCTACATCGTCATTATGACCGATGTTGCCACCGGCTGGCGCGAGGAGACTCTCGGGGAAATAAGGAAGGAGATAGCCAGACTGCAGGAAGAAGATGTGAGCAACGATGAACTTCTGGTTGTCAGAAACCACACCATGGGTGAGATAGCCAGGATGTTTGACGGCCCCTTCTCGGTGGCTGAAGCAATAAAGGGCATTGTGGACTACGATGCCGGACATGACTATTATGAGAAGTTTGTGGAAACTGTCAACAACATTACCCCCGGTAAAATAAAGGAGCTGTTCAACACGTACTTCAGAAGTGACCAGGCCTACGAAATAATAGCCGGAATAACATGAAACAGATCCCCAGACTGGCACTGTTGGCATCTCTCATTTTTGTAGTGCCGGTGCTTCAAGGGCAGCAGGACAGCATACTGCCGGCAGTGCCTGTGCCGGAGAGTGTCACCGTTAACCCGTATAACGGAAGCAGCACCATCAGGTGGATCCCGTCCGTGTCAACCGATGTGGAACGATACATCATATATGCTTCAGACCTTCTTTACGGATTTCTTGCCATAGACAGTGTCGCGGCATCACATATTCCGGAGTATGTGCATGCAAACTCATTCGCACGTTACAGAAGCACAGGTTACAGTGTCGCTGCCAGGGACTCCTCAGGTAACCGGAGTCCGATGAGCGAGCCGTTGTGGACTGTTTACCTCTCAGCAGCGAATGACAGCTGTAACAGCCGCATCAATCTTTCATGGACTCCCCACGACAATGCCAGGCATCCTTCAGATCACTATGAACTGTGGGTCTCGGTAGCACAGGATTCTGTTTATAACTACCTTACGCTCGCTAAAACGGACACTTCCTGTATTTTTCGTGATTATCTTCCCGGCACCCGCTATTGTTTCTTCATTACTGCCACCAATGAAGATGGAGCCTTTTCCTCGTCATCCAACAGGCAGTGCATCACTACAGGTATTGAAACAGCCCCCGGATGGCTGCGTCTTGAAGCAATTTCTGTTGAGGGCGGCAGACTGGTCATCACAGGGAGCTATGACCTTGAGAGCACCATGGATGACTTTGTCCTGCTGCGTTTTGATGAAGGAATATCCGGATGGTCTCAGTGTGGAACGGCTACCGGTTTTGACGGCACTGTCTCCTTTGCGCTCTCTGATGCTGACACCGACAGGGTCACTCCTTACGTCCTGGCAGTGCTTAACAGCTGCGGCATCCCCGCGGACAGTTCGCTGCCGGGCAGGAACATCGTTCTGACCTCAATGAAGAGAGGCACAGAGGTCGATCTGCGATGGAACAGGCCGGGCTTCTCGTCTGCTCCTTTGTTTTCCGTATGGCGCGACAGGGGCTACGGCTGGGAGGAGACATCCGGCGGATTGACAGACACGGTTTGGTCTGACGATCTCTCCCTTTTCGCAGGGAGTGTCACATCTGCCTGCGTCGCATACCATGTGACTGCTACTCATGCCGGGTCTCCGCCCGGCACACCTGCTTCAGGGTCAAACGTGATCCTTGTCCCGTTGACCTGGGAAACTTACATGCCCAATGCCTTCACTCCTGACGGTGACGGGCTCAATGACCTCTTCATGCCTGCTCTCTCCTTCCTGCCAGTAGAGTATGAGTTCAGCATCTATACCCGCAGCGGGGTTCTATTATTCCGGACTGCTGATCACGGTGAGGGATGGAACGGCCGTCACAATGGAAAGCTGATGCCATCGGGGGTCTACCTCTGGAGCCTGAGGCTTACGACACCGTCAGGGCAGACTGAGGCAAGAAGAGGTACGGTAACTATACTGCCCTGATCATTAAAGAATAAATGACCCGATTTTCATATCTTTGTTCTTCCTTTGGGGCAGGTTAGTGATGGGTAAGACAAAATCAAACATATTTACCGCGGAAGATATCAGCCAGATTGAGGGTGAGTACAAACTCCTTTCTGACAATCTTTACAGGTGTGACAGTCCCGGAGACAGGGAGTTGATAGATAAGGCCTTCAATTTTGCCAATGAGGCACACCGTGACATGTACCGCAACTCGGGAGAGCCGTACATAATCCATCCCATTCATGTAGCGCGTATCGTGAATCAGGAGATGGGGCTTGGAGCAAAGTCGGTAGCGGCGGCGCTGCTGCATGATGTGGTTGAGGATACCGGCGTGCCCCTGGAGGAGATACGCAGGGAGTTCGGCCCCAAGATAGCTTCCCTGATTGACGGTCTGACTAAGATCTCGGGCACCTACAACAAGGAGACAAACTCCCTGCAGGCTGAGAACTTCCGGAAGATGCTGATGACCCTTTCCGACGATATCAGGGTCATTCTCATAAAGATAGCTGACAGACTGCATAATATGCGCACTCTCGACTCGATGCCGGAATACAAGAAGATGAAGGTCGCCGGTGAGACTATATACCTCTATGCACCTCTTGCGCACCGTCTGGGACTCTTTGCCATCAAGACAGAGCTTGAGGATTTAAGTTTCAAGTACAGGCATCCGCGTATCTATGATGAGATAGCCCACAAGGTCAAGATGGATGAGAAGAAGAACCTCGCCCTCATCAACAGGTTCAGTCTGCCCATCATTGAGGAGCTCAACAACAATGACATCATCTTTGATATCTCCGGCAGGTTCAAGTCGATATACTCCATCTGGAAGAAGATGCAGTCGAAAAACATCCCTTTTGAGGAGGTTTATGATCTGCTGGCTGTCAGGATTGTCTTTGAGCCCGGGCCCGAGATGAGTGAAAGGGCGCAGTGCTGGCAGATATATTCACTTATAACGGATATCTACACTCCTAAGCCTGACAGGCTCCGTGACTGGATCAGCAGGCCTAAGTCGAACGGTTATGAAGCCCTTCACCTGACGGTTATGGGGCCGGAGGGACGGTGGGTGGAGGTACAGATACGCAGTCAGCGTATGGATGACATCGCGGAGCGCGGGTTTGCAGCCCACTGGAAGTACAAGGGCGACATACTGCAGACGGAGAGCGAGCTTGATAAATGGCTCAAGCACATACGTGAGATGCTGTCAAACCCCATGTCTGATCCGCTGACTTTCCTTGATGAGTTCAAGATGAGTCTCTTTTCTTCGGAGATAATGGTCTTCACGCCCAAGGGCCTGCTGGTCAATCTTCCGAAAGGGGCTTCGGCCCTTGATTTCGCCTATGAGATTCACACTGACATAGGCAACAAGGCCATCGGAGCAAAGGTCAACTACAAGCTATCCCCTCTCTCTACTACGCTTCAGAGCGGGGATCAGGTGGAGATTATCACCTCTAACATAGCCAAGCCCGAGAAGGAGTGGCTCGAGTATGCCCACACGGCAAAAGCCAGGAATAGCATCAAGGATGCCCTCAGAGATGAGTCTACTGACCGCATCCGGAAGGGACGGGAGATGCTGGAGACCAAACTGGGTGAGCTTGGCATCATGCCCAACTCGGATATCATCAAGAAGATGCTTGACTACTATGAGCTGCTCAGCAAGGACGAACTTTACTCACGCATAGGGCTGGGCCTGATAAATCCCGACGAGTTGCCCAAGGTGCTCAAAAAGGTACCTGAAGGCAGTCTTAAGAAATACTGGAAGCTGGCCATCGGAGGAGTGACACGCAAGAGTTCCGGGGAGAAGGAGACACCTTCACTGAACGGTACAATCGACAAAAGCCATCCTTACCTGTTGCGTGAAGATGTTGACAACAGCGGAGAATCCTACCGCATTGCCGAATGCTGCAATCCCATCCCGGGAGATGAGGTTGTCGGGTATATTGACCCCTCCAATGCCATCATCGTCCACAAACCAAAATGCCCGACAGCGGTGAAGCTTATGTCAAGCGAGGGCAACCGGATCATCCAGGTAAGGTGGACCATGCACAAGATAGCCTCATTTCTTGCGCGGGTAAGCATCAACGGCATTGACCGGATAGGGCTCATCAATGAGGTAACCAATATTATCTCCACTGAGCTCAATGTAAACATACGGAACATCAATGTATCGGTTTACGACGGCATCTTCGAAGGCACCCTCGACCTTTACGTGCATCATACACGGGACCTCAACAATCTCATAATGCAGCTGTCAAACGTCAAGGGCATCGCCAGTGTGAAGAGGATCGAAGAATTCATTGAATAAGAGTGTCAGACACAAATAAAGCATCATGCAATGTCGAATGAAGATGCCAGAGTGATAGTCAAACAGGTTTTTACTGAATATCTTGGCAGCCGCTCACTACGAAAGACCCCTGAGCGGTTTGCCATCCTTGATGAGATCTACTCACACGAAGGTCATTTTGATATCGAGTCGCTCTTCAACTTCATGAAGAACAAAAACTACCGCGTGTCGAGGGCCACACTCTACAATACCATTGATCTGCTTATAGACAGCAGGCTGGTGAGCAAACACAAGTTTGGGCGCAGCCAGGCACAGTATGAAAAGACCTTCCGCACAGGGCAGCATGATCATATCATTGATACCGAGACGGGAAAGGTTATTGAATTCAGTGATCCGAGGATAAACGATATAATAAAAAATGCATGTGAGGAGAATTCGTTCATTCTCCATCACTATGCACTCTATGTATTCGGGATTCCCGACAAATCCAGGAGGCAGAAGGGCCGGACCGGTGAGAACGGCTGAACCTGTCCGGATCCCGGGACATCAGTCTGAAGCTCTTTCAGAAGGCGTAGCAAATGTAAAGCCGAATGGAACACTTACTGTAAACTTATTGGTAAGATTGAGGTCATCAAGCCAATTCTCCATTTCTCCTTCGGGTGTCTCATAGCTCGTTTTCCTGACTCCCAGGCCGGTGTAAATCTCAAGGGCAAATCCGCCCTTTGTAATCACATTGCCTGCTTCGCCTGCCGGAATTGTCAACAATCGTCTCCTGAGAGCCCATAACCATGATTTATTTTGTAAATTGAGCCAGTTCTCAAAACAGGATTACAGAGAGAGATGAAGATAGACATATTGCTCGGCCTCCAGTGGGGAGATGAGGGTAAGGGAAAGATTGTAGATGCGCTGACACCTGATTATGATATTGTTGCGCGGTTCCAGGGCGGGCCCAACGCCGGCCACACCATTGAATTCAACAACACGAAGCATATATTGCACCTGATACCTTCAGGTATCTTTCATGAGGGTAAGACCAACGTCATCGGCAACGGGCTGGTCATTGACCCTGTAGTCTTCAGGCACGAGGTAGAGAGTCTCGGTATTGACGTTGCCCGGGTGCGTGAACGGCTTCTGATCTCGGTAAAGGCCCATATGATCCTTCCCACGCACAAGCTGCTTGATGCAGCCCATGAGGCCTCTCTTGGTGAATTGAAAATCGGTTCCACTCTCAGGGGCATAGGGCCGGCATATACTGACAAGGCATCCCGAAACGGGCTGAGGGTTGGTGATCTCTTCAGGAGAGAATTCAGGGAGATATACAACTCACGGGTTAAGGAGCATACAAGAACGTTGAAAGGGTACGGTTACTGCAATGATCTGCGTGCGCTGGAGGAGGAGTGGTTTGATTCGGTTGAATATCTTAGGCAGTTCAGCACGATCAACGCCGACTATTATCTTCATAAGAGTCTTCTGAGAGGCAAGCGCATACTTGCAGAGGGGGCCCAGGGAACGATGCTCGACATTGATTTCGGCACCTATCCTTTTGTCACATCTTCCAACACCGTGGCTGCCGGGGCATGTACGGGGCTGGGCATGGCTCCCTCCCGCACCGGGGAGGTCTTCGGCATCTTCAAGGCCTACTGCACCAGGGTGGGAAGCGGACCCTTCCCTACTGAACTGGATGATGAATACGGACAGATGATGCGTGACCGCGGCAACGAATACGGCTCAACAACCGGGAGGCCGAGGCGATGCGGATGGCTTGACCTGCCGGCGCTGAAATATGCCATTATGGTCAACGGCGTTACACGGCTCTTCATGATGAAGGCTGATGTGCTCTCAGGCTTTGATGAGATCAGGGTATGCCGTTCATACCAGGTCAGCGGCGCCGAGGTTACTGAATTGCCGTACTGTCTTGGAGATATTGAGGGACTCAACTACCAGTCGTTTCCGGGATGGCAGAATGACATCTCCGGCTGTCTTGAGTGGACGGCTGTCCCCGCGGCTCTGAAAGGTTATGTGGAGTATATTGAGAAAGAGACCGGAGTGCCGGTAACGATCGTCTCCGTCGGTCCCGACAGGTCAGCCACAATTTACAGATAGCCCTTTATTCCCTGCTGTAGACCCAGGCTTCACCATTGATATTATCCTGTATTCCGGGCAGTGCGTTCCAGGCCTCCCGTATGGTGGCAAACGACTTGGCTGATACCAGGCTCCACCTGCCTCCATTCATGGGAACAATCATGGCATCATAGCCAAAGCTGCGGATATGTTCGAGCCACGCATCAGCATATGAAGGTGTGAGGAAACTGCCAACGATGACATGAAACCGTGAATACTCAAGTTCCCGCTGCTGTTCCGCAAGAGCCAGCTCAGCCTGACGCTGACGTTCTGCCTCGGCCTGCTTTTCATTGGCAACCCGGATGGAATCAGCTACACGGAACGCCTCCTGCTGCCGCCTCAGAGCCTCTGCCTCCCTTGCCTTCTTCTTCCCGAAAGGATTTATGCTTTTCATGAAATCACATGACGGGGTGAGAAGCAGTATCGCTGCAAGTATCACCATGGGGATTCTCTTCATAAACTGCAGTTTTTCATTATAATAGGCTGTAAAGGTATGGATTTGACCTCAAATATGCAATGAAATTGAATTAAACGTATCTCCGGACGACAATTCTTGTCTATATTAGATCGCGATTTTAAGTCCCATAAAAAGCATAAAGCAGATGAAATCACTTATCCGGTTTTTTGAAGAGAATGTTGAAAAGTATGCCTCCAACGTATGCCTGTGGGAAAAGCTTCAGGACAAGTATGAAGGCACCACCTATCAGGAGACACGCAGACAGGTACAGGAGTTCGGTGCCGGCCTCATGCAGCTGGGCATCAGGAAAGGTGACCGGGTAAGTATGCTCTCCGATGGCAGAAATAGCTGGGTGATTGGTGAGATGGGGATTCTCTATGCAGGGGGAGTGAACGTGCCGATCTCCATCAAGCTTAATGCCGAGGAGATCAAATTCAGGCTGATCCATTCAGGATCAAAGATGGTCATCACCTCCAGCACCCAGGCGCCGAAGATTCTTGAGATCAGGGAACAGTGCCCCGAACTGGAGAAGGTGATATTCATGGATCCCAGGGAGGAGTATACTGAGGGGCAGATTCATTTCAACGAGATCAGGAAGATAGGACGCGAATGGCTGGAGAACCCGGGCAACAGGAAGAAGTTTGAGGAGTTCACATCATCCATTGAACCATCAGACTTTGCCAATATCTGTTATACTTCAGGCACTATGTCCGATCCCAAGGGCATCATCCTTACTCACGGCAACTACGTGACCAACGTTTACCAGTCATACAGCCTGATGGACATACCACAGTACTACAAGACCCTCCTGATATTGCCGTGGGATCACTCTTTTGCACACACGGCAGGGATCTACGCCTTTATAGGCAAGGGAGCCAGTATAGCGTCGGTAAAGGTCGGCAAGACTCCCATGGAGACACTCCGCAACATACCTGTATGCCTGAAGGAGATCAAGCCCAATCTTCTCCTGAGTGTTCCGGCGCTGGCAAAGAACTTCCGGAAGAACATAGAGAAAGGTATAAAGGAGAAGGGAAGGATGACGGAGGCGCTGTTCAACTTCGCCCTGAAGATGGCATATTCGTATAACAAGGAGGGATACAACAAGGGAAAGGGAATACAGAAGATCAAAAAACCGCTGCTCAGGCTCTTCGACAAAATCCTCTTCAGCAAGGTACGGGAGGCCTTTGGCGGGGAGCTCGACTTCTTCATCGGGGGCGGCGCGCTACTTGACATTGAGTTGCAGCGGTTCTTCTATGCCATCGGGGTACCCATGTACCAGGGTTACGGGCTCTCAGAGGCCTCTCCCATCATCTCCTCCAACTCAGCCAGACGGCATAAGCTGGGTTCATCAGGCTATCTCGTAAACAACATGGACCTGAAAATATGCGATGAAAACGGAAATGAGCTTCCCGTAGGAGGCAAGGGCGAGATTGTCATCCGGGGAGGCAATGTAATGTATGGCTACTGGAAGAATGAGAATGCCACCAATGAGGTCATCCGTGACGGCTGGCTCTACACCGGTGACATGGGATATATGTCCGAAGACGGTTTCCTCTATGTACTGGGACGGTTTAAGAGTCTTCTCATCGCCGATGACGGTGAGAAGTTCAGTCCTGAAGGCATCGAAGAGGCCATAAGTGAGCAGTCGAAATACATTGACCAGTGTATGCTTTACAACAACCAGAAACCCTACACCATCGCTCTGATCGTTCCTAATCAGCATGCCCTGAAGATTTACCTGGAGGACCGCAATCTCACCGCCACCACCGAGGAGGGCAAGCGTGCCATACTGAACCTTATAGAGAATGAGGTAAATGAATACCGCATCAACGGAAAGTACGGCCATATGTTCCCTCATCGCTGGCTTCCGGTGGCAATTGGCATTCTCAATGAAAGCTTCAATGAAGAAAACGGTATGATGAACTCTACCATGAAGATTGTGAGGGGCAAGATCACCGAAAGGTACAGTGACCTGATTGAGTGGCTCTACACCCCCATGGGGAAGATCACCTACAATGAAAGAAACATGGAAGAGGTCGAGAAGATGAAGCTTGGCTGATACCCGATAGATTTATTGCACATGAAACTGAAAATCTTACCGGTTGCCCTGGGTGCAGTGGCTCTGTTGACATTCTGCACAGATGACAGGACTCCGGCATGGCAGCCGGCGGAGAATCCTCTTTTCACTACCTGGGGTGAAAACATCGATCCCCTCTCCCCATGGCCGGAGTACCCGCGGCCGGGTATGGTACGTAACGGATGGATGAGTCTGAACGGGCAATGGGACTATGCCATATGCAGCAGGGATGAGGAGCGCCCCGATCCTGAAGGTAAGATCCTTGTCCCCTACCCTGTTGAGTCAGCTCTCTCCGGAGTAAAGCGAATGATGTCCGACTCTCTTGCGTTGTGGTATTCACGGGAGTTTGTCATTCCGAAGACATGGAAGGAAAAACAGCTGATACTTAATTTCGAAGCATCAGACTGGGAGACGAAGGTATGGATAGACGACAACTTCGCCATCAGTCACCGCGGGGGCTATGACCCCTTCTCATGCAATATCACTCCCTACCTCTCAGGCAGGAAGAAGCACACCATAGTGGTCAGGGTCACCGACCCCGTTGACAACGGCAGTCAGCCAAGAGGTAAGCAGGTCTCCCAACCAAAAGGCATCTGGTATACTCCCACTACCGGCATATGGCAGAGCGTCTGGCTGGAGCCTGTAGAAAAGACCTGGATAGGCGAAATCCGTATTGTGCCTGACATTGACAGGGAAATGCTGACGGTCACCATTACCGAAGAGCGCTGCCAGGGTCCTGAGGACTGTCCACCGGTAGATATGGCTCCTTCGCTTGCCGAGGTTACGGTAATGTATGACGGTGAGACAATAGCAACCGGATCAGCCTTCACAGAGAGTGCCATTGAGTTGCAGATACCCTCGCCGAAGCTTTGGACTCCGGATGACCCGGCCCTGTATGACATCAGGGTCCGGCTTATTACGGGAGGAACAGTGACGGACGAGGTGCTCTCCTATGCAGGCATGAGGAAGATATCCCTCGGCACTGACGCTGACGGCTTCACCAGAATAATGCTCAACAACGGTTTTGTGTGGCAAAACGGCACCCTGGACCAGGGCTTCTGGCCTGACGGCATATACACTCCTCCTTCGGATGAAGCGATGGTATACGACGTTGAGATGCTCAAGAAGATGGGGTTCAACATGCTGCGAAAACATGTCAAGGTGGAGAACAGGAGATTTTATTACCATACCGACAGGCTTGGTATGCTTGTCTGGCAGGATATGCCCAGCGGTGATGATTATATCTGGGGAGATATGCCCGACATCACCAAAAGCGAAGCCGATTCGGCACAATTCATGACAGAGCTTGCCAGGATGATAGAGACAAAGTACAACTATCCGTCAGTGGTCATGTGGGTAATCTATAATGAGGGGTGGGGACAGTACAATACTGCCGCGGTCACTGATTATGTTGCCGCCCTGGATACCACGCGACTTGTCAACAGCGCCTCAGGCTGGACCGACAGGGGAACCGGACACGTCAGGGATGTGCATCACTACCCGGAGCCTGTGGCACCTCCGGCTGAAAGAGAGAGAGCCATTGTGCTTGGTGAATTCGGAGGACTGGGACTGCCGGTGGAGGGTCATACCTGGGAGCAGAAGAACTGGGGTTACCGTAACATGGGTGATGCAGCCGACCTGCTCGGAAAATATGAAGAGTATTATGATGCTGTCAGGCAGATGGTTTCGGAGAAAGGGCTCAGTGCCTCAGTCTATACACAGACCACTGACGTTGAGACTGAGACCAACGGGCTGATGACCTATGACCGGAAGGTTGACAAGATGGGATTTGAAAATGTGCGAAAAGCGATGGTCAGTCCGCCGTCGGAAGCCACCAGTGACAACCGGAAGTCGGCAGTGATAGCCGCCACTGACAACCGGCAGTAGGCAGTCTTCTGCAGTGATAGCCGCCAGTGACAACCAGAAGTCGGCAGTGATAGTCGGCAGTCGTTAACTCATTGAATGACTGAAGACTGAAGAGCAGACTGATCAGACGATCAGTCTGTTCTTGAATGGCAGGAAGGTCATGAAGTCAGCGTGGTGTACGATATAGGCCTCCGTTGTGCGCTTCACAAGGTCTCCCTCATGGGCATGGGCAGCAATAATATGACACACCTCGGGGGGGACCCCGCACTCTTCGGCCAGGCTGACGCCTGAGAAGGGATGCCTGAGATACTGACCATATTTGCCCTGCAGGGCCTTGCCGGTTGCATCAAGCTCATATTCAAGCATCTTACCAACATCTGCAAGGATAGCTCCTGCAATGAGGACATCCATGTTAACTGGCAGCTCACTGCGGAAGAACTCGTTCATCTTCATTCCGGCGTCACGGGCCACATGTACGACACACCTCTTGTGGTCCATGAAGGTAACCTTCAGGTCCGGTCCGCAAAGAAGTGTAAAGGGGATGCGGTTCAGGTCGTCAGCGGTGAGGACGCTTCTTTCAAGGGCCGTCTCCCATGTGCGGGCTGTCTTCTCCCTGAGCTCAGGGTCACTTATCCATTCCAGCTCAGGCCATAGTTTCTTAACCTCTTCAGTCATGACATACTATTTTAATGCTGCGATGATCGCATCAGTCATCTGTACGGTGGAGGCGGCACCCATGGCTATCACTTCAGGATTGCCGGTCATCTTCATCATGTCGTAGGTCCGTACCTTACCCTCTTCAATCACTGCTGCCACGGCATTCCTGATGCTGGCGGCAATTGGTTTTTCGTCAATATAGTCGAGCATCATGCATGCCGACTCAATCATAGCCACAGGGTTAACGATAGGCACATCATAACTTGCATATTTGGGGGCTGAACCGTGGGTCGGCTCAAATACTCCTATACCCTCTTCTGAAAACTGTGCACTGCAGGCAAATCCCAGACCGCCAATAAGGCCGGCAAAGGCATCAGACACAATATCACCAAACATGTTTCCGGCAACTATCACCCCGTAATCTTCCGGGTTCTTGGTCAGCCACATCATCTGGGCGTCAATATTGGTGTTCCAAAGCTGTATGGCAGGATACTCATTCTTCTGCATCTCTTTGGCTATCTTCCACATTAGTCCTGATGTCTCACGGATAACATTTGGTTTTTCGCAGACGGTGACAGATTTGTAGCCGTATTTTACCGCATGCTCAAAGGCTGCCCTTACTATCCGCTCAGTATATTTCTTTGTAAATATGCGTGTTGAGATGGCCAGCTCTTCTTTGGGGCACCATCCGAAATTACTGCGGAACTTGGGATGTGTCATCAGTGCGTCGTACACCTGCTCCGGGGGGTTTGACCATTCAACTCCACCGTAGAGCCCTTCAGTGTTCTGGCGGAATATAACTACGTCAACCATCGGTTCTTCCGGGTTGCCGTCCCTGCCGCGCCGGATGAAGTTCAGGGGGTTGCCCTTGTAACTGCGGCAGGGTCTGACGCAAATATCCAGTCCGAAATGCTGTCTGAGCCCCACAATGGGACTGCTGTAAGTAAATCCCCTGCCCTGCAGTTCGGGAGCCAGTTCGGCAGCAGCATCATCCTTGGGTTTGGAGGTTATTGCTCCGAACAGGGCGATCTTATGCTCAGCGATAAGGTCAATGGTTCGTTTTGGAAGAGGGTTGCCTTCGCGACACCAGAAATCCCATCCGATGTCACCGTAAACATATTCAGCATCAAAGCCTGCTGCCTCAAGGACTCGCACTGCCTGTTCCAGGACCACGGCACCTATTCCGTCACCGGGTAGTGCCACAATTGTACGTTTAGCCATATCTGTTCTATTTAACTGGGTTTTTCATGTGCCGTAAAAATATGGTTTTTATTGTGTTAAAAAAAAGAGTTTCAGCAAGTATATTTTATGAACGTTGCAATGGAAAAAAACTATATTTGCCACCTAATCTGTTATTTCACGCAATAAGGAAACAATGGGGGAATTAGAGGATATCAAGCCGAGGAGAGTATGGAGTTATTTTGAGGAGATAAGCCGGATACCGAGACTATCAAAGAATGAGGGAAGGATAAGGGAATATTTGCTGGACTTTGCAAAAAAGCACAACCTGCAAGCCAGGGAAGACAGTGTCGGCAACATATTGATCATCAGGGAGGCTGCTCCGGGCAAGGAGAAGGTAGCCACGGTTGTATTGCAGTGCCATCTTGACATGGTGGGTGAAAAGAATGCCTCACACCCCCACAACTGGGAGACCGACCCTATCATTCCCGTCATTGACGGTAAGTGGGTCACCGCAAGCGGCACCACCCTGGGTGCCGATGACGGCATCGGCATGGCTGCCCAGATGGCTGTCCTTACAGATTCTTATCTTCAGTGTGGCCGCATTGAATGTCTCTTCACGGTTGATGAGGAGTCGGGCATGACCGGGGCAATAAATTTGCAATCCGATTTCTTTACAGGCCGCATACTGCTAAATCTCGATTCTGAAGACGAAGGCATTCTGTTTATAGGCTGTGCCGGGGGTATAGACACACAGGCTGTCCTTCCGTTTACGCCTGTACCGGTAGCTGCAGGCCACAGGGCCATGAACATATCTTTAACCGGACTTCACGGCGGCCATTCGGGTGATGAGATACACAAGGGGTACGGCAACTCCATTAAGATTATTTCCCGCCTCATGCAGAACCTTGAGAAGAACTACGGAATCCTGATCAGTAACTTTACGGGAGGCAACCTGAGGAATGCCATACCCAGGGAGGCATTTGCAACGATAACCTTTGATCCTCAGCATGAGGAGAAAATACTTTCAGACACTGCCGCCTTCAATGAGCTTATCCGTGAGGAATACGGTCCTCTTGAGCCCGATCTGAAGGTAGCTGCCACGCCTTCTGATCTCCCGGCTACCGTTATTGATGCTCAGACCCAGCACCGTCTGCTGAGTGCCCTGAGTATTGTACCCCACGGTGTTCTCGGGTGGTCAAAGGAGATACCTGACCTTGTGGAGACATCCAGTAATCTGGCTACCATAAGGCTCACTGAAGAGAACACCATCCATGTGGTGACAACCCAACGCAGCTCCTCGGAAGAGGCAAAGCAATATGCAATGATGAAGGCAGAGGCAGGTTTTGACCTTGCCGGGGCAAAAGTAACCCATTCAGACGGATATCCGGGATGGAAGCCGAACATGAATTCAGCCATCCTCAGGTTGATGATCGACTCATATCGCAAGCTTTTCGGCAAGGTACCGCAGGTAAAGGCCATTCATGCCGGGCTGGAGTGCGGACTGATCCTTGAGAAATACAAGGGAATAGACATGATCTCCTTCGGACCGACAATCAAGGGAGCTCACACCCCGGAAGAGAGGATAGAGATAGAGACGGTTCAGATGTTCTGGGATCTGCTCATCGATGTCCTCAGGCATATCCCTGAAGAAAACCAATAGCAGCTTTTATTCTGCCTCCCTAAACTCATCGGGAGGAGAGTACTGACAATGAGACCTATTCCACCTCCGTAAAATCATCGGAAGGAGCACCGCAGACAGGGCATGCCCATTCTGCCGGCAGCTCTTCAAAAGCAGTTCCCGGGTCAACCCCGTTCTGTTCGTCTCCTGTTTCGGGATCGTAGATATATCCGCAGACCGGACACCTGTATTTGTTCATTGAATTTAGTAGTTGGTTTACCTACTTACTTTTCGTACCGAGTCTATGACAGTGCCGTCCACCCATTTGATGGCTGCCACCACCCTGTCGTCAAAAGCAGCTTTCTCCGGCTTTCCGCAGATCCTTTCAGCCATCTCCTTCAGCTCTTCCACCGTCACCAGTGGCAGCCCCTTGCCCCTGACGGAGTCAAGCAGATCCTGCCTGCGCGGATTGATGGCGATACCCCGCTCGGTTATGATTACGTCAATGAGTTCACCTGGGCCGCACAGTGTTGTCACCTGGTCAACTATCACCGGAATCCTGTCACGGAAAAGAGGTACGGGCAGAATGACATTCCGGGCGTGAAGGCAGTTTTGCCACCCTCCTATGCCATGCAGCATCAATCCGTCAGAGTGAGTGACAACATTGCCGTTGAACTCAGTGTCAATCTCCGTGGCTCCAAGGATCATGATGTCCATCATGGTTGTCAGGTTGCCCTTGGAATGGTAGTTATAGGCGTTGAAAACCGAATAGGGTATATGATTCGGATTCTCCTCCACTGATCTGACAGCGTCAAGGTCAAAAGCCTGGGCGTCAAGGATATATCCCATCTGTCCCTCTTCCAGCATCTTTACCATATATTTTGTGCTGCCACCGAAGCCGAAGCTTAGCTTCCAGCCTTTCTTTTTCAGCATCTCATGGACAAAGACAGCAATGGCCAGGCTGGTGCCTCCGGCTCCCGCCTGCATTGTGGCACCGTCATACAGCAATCCTGATTTCTCGAGGAACATGGCTGTAAGTTCAGCGATGAGCAGCCTGTCGGGACTCCTGGTGATCTGTGTTGTTCCCGATACTATTTTTTCTGGTATTCCCAGTTTGTCAACCACAACCACGCAGTCAACATAATTTCCCTCTATCTCCATGGGGAAGCAGGGCAGGTCAACAAGGTTGTCGGTTACCACTATCACCCTGTCGGCATACAGGTAGTCTGCCTTGGCATAGCCCAGCACACCCGTTGCGGAGGGTCCTCCCGTGCCTTTTGCGTTACCGAAGGAATCAGCTGCCGGGGCTGTGATGACAGCTATGTCTATCTTCACCTCGCCGTCCTGTATGGCCTGCACCCTTCCACCGTGAGAACGGAGCACAGCCGTGCCCTTCATCCTTCCTTCAGAGACGAACCTGCCCAGGGGTCCGTTCATGCTCCCTTCGATGCGGTTTATAGTGCCATCCTCGAGATATTTTATCACCGGTTCATTGCAGGGAAATGATGCGGAGGGCAGCCAGACGAGGTCTTTTACGCCCATCTCCGCAGCGATGTCAAATATCCGGTTATTGACCAGGTCGCCGTCGCGCAGGTGATGGTGAGTTGATACGGTCATGCCGTCACGCAGTCCGCAGCGTTCCAGGGCCTCACGGAGTGAGGCGACAACCTTGTTGTTGTCGCCCGGGTAATCAATGCATGTGGGCAGGGGAGGGCCATATTTCCTGCCTGAGGGACGGTGCTTGCCGACGCCCTTGAAAGGGACAGCCTCGTGCCCGTTTATTTCATCCGGCACCAGGCGGCCGGCAGCATTTTCTATCATTTTCATGACCGGTAATCTCTTTAGGTTATTCCTCTGGCTCCTGTTCCTCCCAGTTTTCGGGCAGCAATCCCAGCCGTACGGCAAGAGCAATGGTTTTCTCAGCACGTGCCACCACGGGAGGGTCAATCATCTTCGAGCCCAGGGCTACCACGCCCAGCCCTCTTCTCCGGGCTTCACGGAAGGCAAGGACAATCTTCTTTGCCTTTTCAGTCTCTTCAGGCTCCGGCGAGAACCCTTTTCTGATGACAGCTATCTGGCGGGGGTGTATACAACCCATCCCTTCAAATCCCATTGCCTTGGATCTCAGCACGTTGTCAAGCAGTCCCTCCATGTCTGCCACATCCGAGAAGACTGAGTCGATAGGTTGTATCCCTGCTGCCTTGGCTGCCACCACAAGACGGTTGCGTGCATAGAGTGACTCCAGTCCCTCCTTTGTACGTTGCACTCCAAGGTCAGCCGTATAATCTTCGAGGCCTATTGCCATGGCCACCACGGAGGAGGAGGAGGTGGCGATCTCAAATGCCTTTTCCACGCCGGCAGCGCTCTCTATGATAGGCATCAGGAACACTGGCCGGCCGATTTTTTCTCTCTCCCTGATCTCCCCGATCCGCTCATCAATCTTCATTACCGACTCCCTGCTTTCGCATTTGGGTATAAGCACAAGGTGGACATTGTGAGGAATCACATAATCCAGATCCTCCAGTCCGCGATCTCCCTGGTTGATACGTACCATTCTCTCGGCACCATAGAAATCCACGGCCCGCAGTGCATTCCTGACCAGTATCCGTGCTTCGTCCTTTTTCTCCGGGGCTACCGAATCCTCCAGATCAAGTATCACACCATCGGGTGAGTGAAGTCCGGCATTCAGGAACATGCCCGGGTTGTTTCCCGGGAGGTAGAGCCGTGAGAAGCGGAATCTGCCTCTCTCTGAGGCGTAACGGTTCTCTGCAATCATTTCGGGAAGGAATGGGGCTGGCATCCGGCCCAATGCCCTGACTGCTGCCTCCACCCTGGCCGCAATAACAAAGGGAAGAGCCCCGGAGTCATCGACTTTCATCCGGGCGTTTTCAATCCCGAAGTATCGGAGAAGATCACGGCACTGTTTCTCAATGGCATTGCCGTACATTGTTTTTACCTTTGACCTGATCTCGAGCTCGACACCGCCAGAGGCAGTACTTTCAAGAGTCACCTCAATGTCAGATCTCACTTTTGGCCCGGTGTTACCGGTCACTGCCTGTTTCATCTCCATTTTTCAGGGGAATTTTTAACAAACTTAATAAAAATTATCCGAGGTAGCTCAGCATTATCCCTGCTGCGATGGCAGATCCGATTACGCCGGCCACATTTGGACCCATGGCATGCATCAGAAGATGGTTAGTCTTGTCGGCCTTGAGCCCTTCCACCTCAGATACGCGCGCGCTGTCAGGCACGGCGGAGACACCTGAGTTGCCAATAAGTGGATTGATCTTGTCTCCTTCGGGCAGGAAGATGTTCATTGTCTTGGCGAACAGTACTCCCGCGGTGGTTGCTATAGCAAAGGCTGCTGCACCCAGGGCAAAAATGAGGATCGACTCCTTTGTCAGGAATACGTCAGCCTGTGTTGAAGCACCAACGGTTAGCCCTATCATTATATTCACGATATCTATCAGGGATGTGCGGGCTGTCTCTGCCAGTCTCTTTGTTACGCCCGACTCCTTGAGTATGTTTCCGAAGAAGAGCATACCCAGTAGTGGCAGTGCACTTGGTGATATAAAGCAGGTAAGCAGCAGTCCGAATATAGGAAAGAGTATCTTTTCGGTCTTGGTGACGGCGCGGGGCGGCTTCATGCGTATCAACCTCTCCTTCCTGTTGGTGAGGAGTCTCATGATCGGAGGCTGAATGACAGGCACGAGTGCCATGTAGGAGTATGCCGCTATGGCAATGGGGCCGATGAGGTTTTTCACCGGGGTGCCGTCAGCCAGCAGATTCATTCCGTTGGCCAGGCGGGAAGAGATGAATATAGCCGTAGGGCCATCCGCTCCTCCGATTATGCCTATTGCTCCGGCTTCAGGGGGAGCAAATCCCAGCAGAAGAGCTCCGATGAATGTAATGAATATCCCAACCTGTGCGGCAGCACCCAGGAGAAGCAGTCTGGGATTGGATATCAGTGATGAAAAGTCGGTCATGGCACCTATGCCCAGAAAGATCAGGGGAGGATATACTCCCTTGAGCACCCCGAAATAGAGGTAGTTCAGTACGCTTCCCTGCTGGTAAATGCCCACCTGGAGGTTCATGCCGCCATCGGAAAAGATGGGTATGTTCCCTATCAGTATTCCTGTTCCAATGGGTACAAGCAGCAATGGTTCATATTCATATCTTATGGCCAGGTAGATAAAAATCAGGCCTACCAGAATCATAATCAGGTGCCCTGACGTCACATTACGGAACCCGGTGAAAGCCCAGAATTGCCTGAGACCAGCAAGAAATCCCTCTTCTGTCTGGTTGTCCGGCTGATACTGTGGAAGGGCAGCACTGGCTTCAATTCCTGTTTCTGTCTGCGCTTTCTGCCTGTCATGTTCAGGTTTGACGAATGCCAGCCACGCCAGTGAGGTTATCACCAGCAGAGCAAGTATAGTCCACGTCTTTCTCTTTGCCATCACTAACCAATTACAATTAGAACCTCATCCTGAAGGACAGACTGCCCGGGGGCAATGTTTACAGCGGTGACCTTGCCTGCACTCTCTGCCTTAATGGCATTTTCCATTTTCATCGTTTCGAGGGTGCACACCGTCTGGCCGGCAATGACGTCGTCGCCCGGCCTGACAAGGACCTGGATGATAACACCCGGCAGCGGAGCTCTGATATCTGCAGCCTTGCCTGAAGAGGTTTTTTCGGGGGCTGGTTTGGTCTCCCTGGCCGGTCTTTCCTGTACTGTTGCGCCGGTGACCACAGTCTTAATCTTGGGAATCTCGTGCTGCATCTCCACTTCGTAGAGAGTTCCGTTTACCTCTATCCTTGCAATGTTGTCGTCGATATCGAGCACCTCAACCTCATACAGGTTACCGTTGATCTTGAACTTATAGTTTTTCATTCGATTGTTTAATTGTTATTTCATTGGTCGAATGGAACTTGCATGAAAAAACAATCATGTCCTTTTGTGAGCTGCAGCTCATGCAAGTTTCATCTTGCTCTCCGGTTATGGTGATCTTAAAGGTTATTCATATTGTATAATTTCGAGCTCCACGGTGAGTAGTTCCTGGAGACACGCTTGATTGTTATGACACCGCTTTCCACGTCATGAAGCTCATTGAAGTACTGGTAGAGTGCCATGGCGATTGCCGCATTGACTTCTCCTGACTGAATTGTCCTTGCTGTCTGTGCTTCGGCCGGGTCAATTCCCTTTTTCCGGGCAAAGCTCTTCAGCTTGAAGTTCAGAATATATGTCAGTATATACCTGAAAAAGAAATAGACAACCAGCAGTGAAAGAAATACTATACTTATGCCGACCACAACGATGGTCCAGGCAAGCGGATCAAGGCCTGCTGCAGCCCCGGCAAGTAAGAGTGTGTGCATTGTCATATTTTGTCAGAGTGGAATGTTGCCATGTTTCTTCATCGGTCCCGGATCCTTTTTTGTCGTAAGGGTCCTGAGGGCCCTTATGATTCTGAACCTGGTATTCCGGGGTTCGATGACATCATCAATATAACCGTATTTTGCTGCTTCATAGGGATTTGCGAACTTCATGCGGTACTCTTCCTCCTTCTTCAGGACGAATTCCTGACGTTCAACCGGGTCTTCTATCTCGCTGATAGCCTTTCCGTCGAGTATTTCAATGGCTCCGTGGGGTCCCATTACCGCGATCTCTGCCGTCGGCCACGCATAGTTAAGGTCACCTCTGAGCTGCTTTGAAGACATGACGCAATGAGCTCCTCCGTATGATTTTCTGAGGGTTATTGTCACCTTGGGCACGTTGGCTTCGCCGTATGCAAACATCAGCTTGGCGCCGTGGATTATTATGCCGCCGTACTCCTGCTTTGATCCTGGCATAAAGCCCGGGACATCGACAAAAGTAATAATGGGGATATTGAATGCGTCACAGAAACGGATAAAGCGTGCTGCCTTCCGCGAGGCTTCGATGTCAAGCACTCCTGCAAGGTGAGCGGGCTGGTTGGCAACGATTCCCACGGGCATGCCGTCAAACTTGGCAAAACCGACAACGATGTTCTTAGCATAGGCTTCATGAACCTCCACAAATTCATGATAGTCGACCACGCGAATTATGACATCCTTGACATCATAAGGCTGGTTGGGGCTTTCGGGAATGATATCATTAAGGTCATCCTCGAGTCTGTCAATAGGGTCATCGCACTCGGTCTGCGGCGGTTCCTCAAGATTATTCTGAGGCATAAAGCTAAGCAGTTTCCTGATGAGGTCGAGTCCCTCCTGTTCCTCATCCACGGTGAAGTGAGCAACACCTGATTTTGTGGCGTGGACATCAGCCCCGCCGAGATCATCAATGGATATATCTTCGCCTGTGACTGTCTTTGCCACTTTCGGACCGGTGACGAACATATAGCTGCTCTTGCGACTCATCACAATAAAGTCGGTCAGCGCCGGAGAATAAACTGCGCCGCCGGCACAGGGGCCAAAGATGGCGGATATCTGCGGTATCACACCGGAGGCCAGTATATTCCTCTCAAAGATTTCGGCATAACCTGCCAGGCTTCTCACGCCCTCCTGGATGCGCGCACCGCCGGAGTCGTTGATACCTATCACCGGTGCTCCCACCCGCATGGCCTGGTCCATTATCTTGCATATCTTCTGTGCGAAGGTCTCTGAGAGTGATCCTCCGAAGACGGTGAAATCCTGTGCAAAGACATAGACTACCCTACCGTCTATTGTACCGTGGCCGGTGATCACACCGTCAGATAGGTATTTCTTGTCGGCCAGGCCAAAATCCTCCGTTCGGTGGGTGACAAACATGTCATACTCTTCGAAGCTGCCTTCATCGAGCAGCATTGTTATGCGTTCCCTGGCTGTAAGCTTGCCCTTGGAGTGCTGGTTCTGAATGCGTTTTTCGCCCCCGCCCTCACGAGCTTTCTCCCTGAAATCAAGGAGCTGCTTAATTCTATCCTGACTATTCATAAAACCTTAGTGTTTATTGTTTCCTCTTTCCCTTGTCTTCACACAATTCGGTCAGAACGCCAAAGGTCGACTTCGGGTGGAGGAAGGCAATACTCAGTCCTTCCGCACCGCACCTCGGTTCAGGGTCAATAAGTCTGATACCTGCTTCTTCCACCTCCCGGAGGCGCTCTTCAATGCTTTCAACGGCATAGGCTAAGTGGTGTATCCCTTCCCCCCTCTTCTCAATAAATTTACCTATCGGTCCTTCAGGGTCCGTGGACTCCAGCAGCTCGATCTTTGTCTGGCCTATCATGAAAAAGGCGGTCCTGACCTTCTGGTCAGCCACCTCTTCAATGTTGTAGCACTTCAGTCCGAGCACCTTCTCATAAAACGGAATCGCCTCGGCTATTGAATTTACGGCAATACCAATATGCTCAATATGTGTAGGTTTCATAAAACTGACTGTATTAATTTTCCAAAAAAAAGATATCGCAAATTAATGGTAATTACCCCCCACTTCCAGAACAATTATCATGTTTTCGATTTTTTTAAATCAGGCATTGCAGGGAGCCTCCGCTGGCTCACCGCCGGGCAGTAATTAGCGCGTCAGAACGGAAATTCGTCCGGAGTAGCCTCCAGCTCCTCGGTCTCTGGCTTAAGTGCTGCCTCATGAACCGGGTTTCCGTCGACGAAAATGGCCTTGTACGGCTTTGTCGGGCAGGCATATTCGCATGCGCCGCATCCTATGCATATCTCGTCCCTGACTTCCGGGATGAGCAGTTTTCCTTCATACGGTACCATATGACAGGCTTTTGTGGGGCAGTGTTCAGAGCATGCACCGCAGGCTGTCTTCTCAGTATGTACAATACAGTTCTCCTTGATAAAGACGGCCTTGCCTAGCTGGGTCAGCTTCTTGGCTTCAATCATCAGGGGCATGATGGCTCCCGTGGGGCAGACGTCGGTACAGCGGTTGCAGTCATAATTGCAGAACCCCCTGTGAAAATCCATCCGCGGCTGCATGATACTGGCGAAGCCGTATTCGCTGACAGAAGGCTGCAGAACATGGGTAGGGCATTCAATGATACAGAGGGAGCAGGCCGTGCATCTTGATATGTATGATTCGATGCTTACCGAGCCTGGCGGTGAGACCGGATAGAGCCTGTCTTCCCTGACAGTTGATTCCTTCGTTGGCGCAGGCGGATCACCCTGGGCGCGTAACAGCTGGGAAGCTCCGGTGAGAAGCACAATTGAACCGGTGATGAAATTGCGCCTGGAGGGGTCTGTCTCCTCTTTTTTTGTGCTGCGCCTGAGGCGTACGGGACCATACGACATGGCATTTTCACTGCAGCTGTCAAGGCAGTTGAAGCAGTTGACACACCTGCTTACATCAATATGTTTGTTGAGAAAGTCAATGCATGACGATTTGCACGCCATGGCACATCTCCCGCACCGGGTGCACTTTTCCTCTTCAAAACGAATCCTGAAGATTGATAACTTGCTGAGAAGTCCGAGGAAAGTACCCACGGGGCATACGGTGTTGCAGTAAAGTCTTCCGTAGCGGAAGGACAGAAAGCCTACAAGAAATAGAAACGCTACGGGAATGAAATAAGCTGCCAGCTCATAGGGAACAATATCTATCCTGTAAAGAGCGTATATGTCAAACTTGCCGAGCAGTGTGGCCAGGAGGTTATTGATAAGCAATACTACAGGCTGTCCAAAATAGGTCATAAACCTGCCAAAGATGCTGTAGGGATCAAGAATGGTAAGCACATATACGCCGCCGAGGACCAGTATTCCGGCAGTAAGCACAAGTATGAAGTAACGGAGCCATGTGTAGGGCTTCTTGTAGCCGTATCTGCGGAAGCGTCTCTTAATCAATCCTCCCATGCGGCTGAAAACATCCTGAAGTATTCCCAGCGGGCAGAGGAAGGAGCAATATGTCCGCCCTGTGATGAGAGTAAGTATAATGATTACTATGAAGCCTGTGGCGGCTGCCACGCCGGCAATGACAAACTTAAGCAGCGAGGGTGCAAACTGGAGGTACAGTATCGGACCAAAGGCCTTCTCTCCCAGTGTCCCCCTGTAATCAATAAAAAGATAAACAAATATCAGCAGCACGAATACTGCAAAAACGGTTCGTATATGTCTGAGTGCCGATGACCGCATCAACTGCTACATTTTCATCCTGTGGATGTTCATTGAGGAGAGGTCCATCTTGCCTGCTCCCATGGCTGCGGCCAAGGCTATATGCTCAATTGATGACGGCTCTTTGCCCATCATTTTGGCGCCTGCAGCATCAATTGCCACCCAGTCGGTGGAGATCATCAGGGATTTCATATTTGAGAGGTCTCCCACCGACACACCACGGGGACCGTTGCGCATCATCACATTATAGGCATCCATGATGTTCAGTGCGGGCTTTTTGTCAAAGAGGGTATAGTCGGCTATGCACTGGTTGAGATTGTTCCTGTGCCAGTAACCACGGTCCCAGACAACACCCATCATATTCTTAAGGGCACCGGTCATCCTTGCCGAACTGTGATGCTTGAGAATGGGCACATTGATAAAAACATCGCTGCTGAGCACCAGTTCATGAACCTTGGTTTTTGTAAGCTTCTTCCCGTTGGGAATGGTCACCTCCTGGTAGTAACTCTCAGAACCGCTGGGCACCATTTTTGCGCCGGCATCCTTTACAGTCTGCTCTATGCCGGAGTTCTTGTAGCATTTGATCCAGTTATCGCAGGTATTGTCGAAGACATATACCTCTTTGGCCCCTGCCCTGAAGCAATGTTCTATGACCCTCTTCACGAGGGCAGGATTTGTATTTGCACCCTTATCAGGTACAACATCCCATCCTATATTAGGCTTGACAAGAACCTTCTGTCCCTTGCCAACAAATGTACCCATGCCTCCCATTGCCTGTATACCGAGATCAAACATTGCAGCAGGTTCTCCGCCCATGACAGCCACAAGATCATAGTTGGCCCCCGATGGCATCGGTTTGCCTGCAAACAGCTTCTCATACCTGCCAAAACTCATCATGGCTCCTGCTGCCATCCCGGCACCGAGAGAACTGCGCAGAAATTTGCGTCTTTTCATACCCTTCTGTATCTTATATTACCCCAAAAATGAGAATGCGCAAAATAAACATTTTTTTTAATATATAGCTACCGTATTCTTATATTAGCAGCCTGAGGGCAAGGCAGTGCGCCACGGTGCCTGAGGATAACCGAATGTTAAAAAAACCTAATGATGAGGATAGCAATATATGACTGTTTTTCGGGAATAAGCGGTGACATGAACCTCGGGGCTATGCTCGACCTGGGCGTTGACCGCGATATCCTGATTGAAGGCCTCAACAAACTGAAACTGCAGGGATGGCATCTTGAGATCACCGCTGACCAAAGGCACGGCATCACTGGCACGAAGGTTACGGTGGTGACAGAAGACGACAATGATCATATCCATGACCATTCCGGAGGAGACAGTCATGAGCCTCATCACGGTGAGCCTCAGAATACCGGAAGTCACCATCATGAGAATAATCACGCTCACCATCAAGAGCATCATCATCACGGTGAGCAGGCGCAGGAGGAGGCCGGAGGAGGCCGGCAACCGCACAGAAACCTTGCCGACATAGAGAAGATCATCAACGGCAGTTCTCTCGACAGTAAGATTAAGGATACGGCCCTGGGTATCTTCAGACATATAGCTGAAGCTGAGGCCGCTGTTCACGGCAAGCCGGTCAGTGAGATTCATTTTCACGAGGTGGGTGCAATAGATTCAATCATTGACATCGTGGGTGCGGCAATTTGTTTTGAGGCACTTGCAGTTGACAGGGTATATGCTTCCGTCGTAGAGCTCGGCGGAGGGTTGGTCAGGTGTGCACACGGGGTGATGCCTGTCCCGGCCCCTGCCACGGCCAGAATCATCAGCGGCTTCCCGGTACACACCGGAGGAGTTGATTTTGAGGCTACAACACCTACCGGTGCTGCAATTATTGCTGCGATGGCAGAGCCACTTCCCGCAGATATCTCATATGTTATCAGGAAAAGCGGTTATGGTATCGGGCAGAAGAACAACCCGTCGCTTCCGAATATCCTGAGGATAATCCTGGCCGAGAGTGCTGAAGAACGGCCCAGGGGTCACAATGCCGTGCTGGCGGAATGCAACATTGACGATATGAACCCTGAGATATCGGAACATATTTCAGGAAGATTGTTTGCCGCCGGCGCCGGTGATGTCTGGTTCACCCCGGTCATCATGAAAAAGGGAAGACCGGCATATACCCTGAGTGTACTCTGCGGTGAGGAGCACCTGGATGCGGTGAGGGAGGTTATCTTCACCGAATCGACCACCATTGGTCTCAGGGTGGTGCCCGTCATGAAGGAGACGCTTCACCGGGAGTTTGAAGAGATGGAGACGCCCTACGGGCCGGTTGTCATCAAAAAATCATACTACAACAACAGGCTTGTTTCGGTCAAGCCTGAAGCTGACCGGTGTGCTGAGATAGCCAGGGAGACAGGGCTGCCGATGAAGCAGATTATACAGGAGATAACAGCAGCCGTGCAGGAACAGGAATGAGCAGCAGTGAAAAACTTGACAGACTCAGGGCGCTCATAGCTGAGTGCGGCGCTGCCGCCATAGCCCTATCCGGCGGTACTGACAGTACTTTCCTGGCCAGTGTGGCAGCAGCAGTGCCCGGCTTCAGGGTTATGGCACTGACGGTCAGGACACCCTATATGTTTGACGGTGAACTGAGAGATGCAGCCATATTCTGCAAAAGCATTTCAATAGAGCAGAAGGAGATCAGTGTATCAATACCGGTATCGCTGGGCGACAATCCCCCGGAACGGTGCTATCTATGCAAGAGTGAACTGATGGGAGCCATCGTGGCGGCAGCTGCGGAACAGGGATTTGACACTGTTTTTGACGGCACCAATGCAGATGACCTGCATGAACACCGGCCGGGTATGAGAGCCCTTAAGGAACTTGGCATAAGGAGTCCGCTGGCAGAGACAGGACTTACAAAGAGTGAGATCAGGCAGCTGGCACGAGAAGCAGGGCTCGAGGTGAGCGACAAGCCATCCAACTCCTGCCTCCTTACCCGATTCCCTCACGGCACCACGATCACAGTCGGTGATCTAAGGAGGGCACACGAAGCGGAGATGAGTATCTCAGCACTGGGGTTTGCCGGCGCAAGGGTAAGGATCCACGGGGAGCTGGCAAGGATAGAAATCAGGAGGGAAGAGCTGGCGCGTCTAGCGGATGAAGAGACCAGGAAGAAGATAACAGCTGCAATCAGGCAATCGGGTTACCGGTACGTAACCATTGATCTGGAGGGTTACCGCAGCGGTAGCATGGACATAAAAGAAGCCAAACATGAATGCCCTGGAACTGGAAAAGATACTTAAAGGGATAAGCAGCGGATCGGTATCCGTTGAGGAGGCCATGGAACAGCTGCGTGATTTTCCCTACAGCGATCTCGGTTTCGCCCGTATAGACCATCACCGTGAGCTCCGTACAGGTTATCCGGAGATAGTCTACTGCGCCGGCAAGACGGCAGAACAGGTGGAAGCCATCTTCAGGGTCATGGATGATCATGGCAACAACATCATTGGCACCAGGGCTCCGGGGGAGATGTATCAGCAGATACGCCACTCTTTTCCCGAAGCCGTCTATTACGAGACGGCAAGGATAATCAGCATAAACAAAAAGGCGCTTGTCCGGCCGCCGACGAAGATTGCCGTGATCACTGCCGGCACCTCTGACATTCCGGTGGCGGAGGAGGCTGCTGTAACGGCCGAGCTGCTCGGCAATGATGTGGTGAGGATATATGATGTCGGGGTTGCAGGCATACACCGGCTCGTTGACAAACTGCCTGAGATACGTTCATGCAGGGTGTCAATAGTGATTGCCGGGATGGAAGGCGCCCTGGCCAGTGTTGTAGGCGGACTGGTGAACATGCCTGTCATTGCGGTGCCCACGAGTGTGGGCTACGGAGCCTCTTTCGAAGGCCTGTCGGCTCTGCTGGCCATGCTGACCAGCTGCGCAGCCGGAGTGACGGTCGTCAACATTGACAACGGCTTCGGGGCCGGCTTCTCAGCCAGCCAGATAAACAGGATGCACGGAGTATGAGAGGCAGGGTACTTCTCTCAACTGCCTATTTTCCTCCGGCCGAATATTTCAGCCTGATAGCCTGCTCTGAAGATGTGATCATAGAAAAACATGAAAATTACCTGAAGCAGACATACCGCAACAGGTGCATGATCCTGGGGCCCAACGGCCCTCTTCAGCTGACTGTGCCGGTTCTCCGGGGCTCCTTCCACAAGACGCCCCTGAGAGAGCTGCGGATCGACAACAGCCGTCGGTGGAGGGAGCTTCACCTGAGAGGCATTGCCTCGGCCTATGCTGCTGCCCCGTTTTATGAATACTATTATGACATCATCGAGAGCGTCATCTCGGGAAAATATGAGTTCCTCCTCGATCTCAATGAGAGGGCCCTGAGGAAGATGTGTGATGCTGCAGGAATTGAAGTCCGGATATCATTCACCGATGAATTCATCAGAGAGGGAACCGTGGAGGAGGATTACCGTTACAGCATCACGCCAAAAAGAGCTGTCTCCGTTCCAGGTTATAAAGCTCTCCCCTACACCCAGGTATTCAGCGAGAGATTCGGATTTACTGAAAGGATGAGCATCATTGACATTCTGCTCAATAACGGACCAGGGACCCGGGCATTGCTGCAGGGATGCCTGGAAAACCGTCAATAGTAATCAACTATCAGAATTTAAAACCCAGCGTTGCTGTAAGATATTTATCGTGCGTATCAATGTAAACCGGATCGCTGCGATAGAGAGGATTGCTTCTCGGATCATCGGGATACATCATATAGCCTTCACTGCCGGTCAACCAAACCATCGAGAGGTCGATATAAAACTTATTCTGCCTGAAGCCAATACCGGTGCTGTAACCGTTGTTGGTGGCACTCTCATTGAGGGTTCCCTCACGAAATGAGGAGCCGTAGTGGCTGTATCCTCCCCGCAGGTAGAGTGATCCGAGTCGCACCTCAGCACCCAGTCTCAGGTTACCCGCGGATCCCAGTTCCGATTTGAGATCTTCATTCTCGCTATAGAAATCATAGCCGTCCGTTCCCCTGCTCAGCCTGGCAGTGGCATAGTCAATAAATTCGTAATCTGCGCTCAGAAGGGCAACATTGCCGACCTGGTATGCAATCCCTGCATTTATGCGGTAAGGAGTGGTAATGCGGTACCGGTATGTCAGCTCACCTGACTCGCTTGAGTAATCTATATCATCACTGAAATCAGCAGGTGTGTCATTGTTAAGGAATGCGGTAAAGTTGTTGTAGAACCACTCATCAACAGTATATACCGTAGGCGTTGTGAAGCTCAGCCCGAGCCGAAGGGATTCAACGGGCCTCACTATTGCTCCCAGCTTGAAATTGAATCCGGAACCGCTGGCCACGAAATGATCTGTATATGAGAAGTTTTCGAAGTCAAAAATAATGTCTGCATCATCGATCTCGGAATGCAGGTAATGGCTGGTATAGGAGAGACCGGTGATCCCGAATGCGGCTCCAAGGTATAATTTGTCACTTATGTTTGCCCCTATGGCTATATTGTGTTCATTAGTGTAGCCAAAGTTGTCAATCGTCCTCTTCATCTTCTGTCCGTAAACCGGTTCTGTATCACCATAATAGGAGAAGATAGAGGCATATTGTCTAAATTCTCCGGAGAGCGTGTCTATCATGTACGAGTCGTAAGCGACCCATGGCATACCTTCAAGTTCCCAGGTGTTGTACCCGGGATTCCCATTATACCCGGATGCCTGCAGTGCCCAGAAGTCGACCATGGAGGAGTTGTCACTTATGCCGTCTATCACTGCATAACGATAAAAGTTATTGGTACGGTTCAGTGTATAGGCAATGTTGAGGTTTGTCAGTCCTGACTTCCTGCCGGTAGAAAGTGAGGCTACCACTCCTACCTGGCCCAGATTAAAGTCGGAGGCGCTTTTGTCATCGCTGAATCCGTTGAAATTGGTATTCAGGGTACGGAACATCAGGTTTGGTGAGATGGCTATCTCCGTTGAGCGGAAGACGCCTGCTGCAGCGGGGTTCAGTGCCACGGCAGAGATGTCTCCTCCCAGTGCCGTGAAGGCACCGCTCATGCCGTTGAACCTTGCAGTACCCTGGTAGAATATCCTGGAGTACCGCAGCGCATCATCGAGTGTCTGGGCTGCAGCCGTGGAGGCGACAAGCATCAGAGTGGCGGCTATTGTTAAGATCCCTGGTTTCATTCTTTTATTTATTTTAATTTTTAATGCACATGAAACTTGTATGAACTTATTTAATCATATCATTTTGTCGGAACCTGCTCATGCAAGTTTCATTTTCCGTTTTATTTGGTATACAATTACTTGTGCTCCTGCTTTTTGCGGAACAAAATCACATGGTTTGAAATGTCATATTATCTCCTTCTCCCGCCTGATGATGAGGAGGAGGTAGAGGATGAAGAAGAGGATGATGATGATGAGCCTGAGCTATAGCTTCCTCCTGACGACGCTGATGATCCTCCGGAACTATAGCTGCTACGTCCTCCCGAGTATGATGAACCGCTACTGCTCCTGTTAACACCTGATGAAGATGAGCTGCTGCGTGAGGGTACTGAATAGGTAACAGATGGTGACGATGATCTCGACGGGGTGTATCTCTGTGAGCTGCCGGGTGCAGGCACCGACGACCGGCTGCTGTTCGTGACCGGAGCAGTACTCCTGTTGTAGGCCGGATTTGGTGTGGTGCTCCTGGTGGTGTTGTATGAGGGCCTGGAACTCATCCTCGGGTTACTGTAACTTGGGGTGTAGGTTCTCTCCGTGGTCTGATACTGGGGCCTGTTCACCACCTGATTTCCTGTCTGCGTCCTCTCCGGCACCTGCTGCCGGACTGTTCTGGAACGGTTCTGCGTCTGGCCCTCAGGAGTAGTCTGGTACTGTGTCCTGGTCTGAGTTTCAGGCCTTAACTGTGACTGAGATCTGTTCTGATTCTGGATGGTATTGCCCGTGGCCTCCCCCCTGCGGGTATATTCAGGTCTTGACACTGTGCTTTCAGCTGTTCCGGACTTGGTGGTTGTGCCGGTCCCGGGCACACCCCTGCGTGATCCTGTGGAGATACCTGCTTTCTGGTCAGCAGACGAAGGCACCCTCCTGCTGGTTACGGTTCCTGAACCGACAGATGCATCAGCTGCCTTTCTCCTGGCATCGGATGTGGTATATGAGCCGCGGGCCATGCTGCTGTAACCTCCCCTGCGGGCTACCGAGGGCCTGAGGTCATCGTTGTAGTAATAAGCCGAATACCAGGGAGCGTAGTATCCGCTCCACGGCGAGTAGTATGGTGAATAGAAGGATGAGTAATAAGGATAATAGGAATAGGGACTGTACCAGTCATACCAGAAAGGATCATATCCCCGGTAAGGATATCCGTAAGAACCGTAGTACCCGTATCCCAGGCCGAGACTCAGAGAGAATGGTGAGAAGTAGAAGGGGTCTCTCCAGTAAGGATAGAAGTAGTCACTGTTGAAGAGATATATCCTTTCGGCTGCACTGCTTCCGTAATAGTTGTTGATAACAGTGGCTTCGCCAGGTGAGGCATAGTCAACGTATTCGTTTTCAGCTATATACTCATCAGCTATCAGGGTGTCGGCTGCAAATATGTTGTCATAATATGTCTGGTCAGCGTCTCTGACCACCGCAGTGCTTCTTTCAACCACTACGGGCTGATCTGAAGGCCTGTAGTAAAGGTCATCACTGACAGTTCCCGTAAAGCGCAGTGAAGAGCACGAGCTTGCTGTCAGCAGTACCACCGGGATTATGTACAAATACTTTTTCATTTCACCTCCTGTTATTATCCAAACCAAAAATACACAAATTTCGTACCAAGAGTGGCCAGTGCGGCACATAAATGTCATTTCCCCCGATATTCATCCTTTTTTGGCTTGCCACCGCTACCATCGCTGCTCCATGGTTATCTTCAGCAGGTCTGTTTATCTGTATATCGCTTGAAATTTTGCTTATCACCCCGGGGCTCACTTCCTGGTTTGCAAGATTTGTCTATTTTTACGCTATCTTTTTTCCGTTAAACAAATATAAACAGTAAAGCAGAGCAATGGCCAGGTTTCTTACAAACAGGGAGGAAAATTATTCGCAGTGGTACAATGATCTGGTGATAAAGGCTGATCTGGCAGAGAACTCGGCGGTCAGGGGTTGCATGGTGATCAAGCCTTACGGTTATGCCATATGGGAGAAGATGCAGGCTGAGCTCAACAGGATGTTCAAGGCTACCGGGCATGTCAATGCCTATTTTCCCCTGTTTATTCCCAAGTCGTTTTTCAGCAGGGAAGCCGCTCATGTTGAAGGGTTTGCCAAGGAGTGTGCTGTGGTCACCCATTACCGGCTCAAAAACTCTCCTGACGGTTCGGGTATTGTTGTGGACCCCGATGCAAAGCTTGAGGAGGAGCTGATAGTAAGACCCACTTCAGAGACCATTATCTGGAACACCTATAAGGACTGGATACAGTCGTACCGTGACCTGCCGCTGCTCATCAACCAGTGGGCCAATGTTGTCAGGTGGGAGATGCGTACCAGGCTCTTCCTTCGGACAACAGAATTCCTCTGGCAGGAGGGGCACACGGCTCACGCCACCAGTGAGGAGGCGCAGGAGGAGGCTTTGAGGATGCTCGGGATCTATTCAGATTTTGTGGAGAATTACATGGGAGTGCCTGTGGTCAGGGGCGTGAAGACCGAGAGTGAAAAGTTTGCCGGTGCCATAGATACCTATACTATAGAAGCGCTGATGCAGGACGGAAAGGCGCTCCAGGGTGGTACAAGCCACTTTCTCGGACAGAATTTTGCCAAAGCGTTTGATGTCAGGTTCACAAACAAGGAGGGAAAACTCGACTATGTATGGGCTACCTCCTGGGGAGTCACCACGAGGCTCATAGGGGCGCTGGTGATGGCCCATGCCGACAATAACGGGCTGGTACTTCCGCCTAAGCTGGCACCGATACAGGTGGTCATTGTACCCATCTACAAGGGCAATGAACAGCTGGATGCCATTTCTGCCATAGCCCTTGAACTCAAGACCTCACTAGAGAAGGCGGGCCTTACAGTGAAGTATGACGACCGTGATACCCAGAAGCCGGGGTTCAAGTTTGCCGAATATGAGCTCAAGGGGGTGCCGGTCAGGCTGGCCATAGGTCCGCGTGATGCTGAAGAGGGCACCGTAGAGGTGGCACGCCGCGATACCCTTACCAAGGAGACAATATCCCGCACCGGCATCGTTGACCATGTCACAGCCCTGATGGAGGAGATACAGCAGAACATCTACAGGAAGGCACTGGCATTCAGGGAGCAGAACACCTACTGGTGCGATTCCTGGGAGGAGTTCTGTGACATCATCGAGAACAGGGGCGGTTTTGTGATGGCACACTACGACGGCACGCCGGAGACAGAGGAGCAGATCAAAATTCTCACCAAGGCCACCGTGAGAGCCTTACCCTTCAATAATCCCGACGAAGAGGGAAGATGTATACTGACGGGCAAGCCTTCGCACAGAAGAGTGCTCTTTGCAAGGGCTTATTAATCCGCTGCCCCGGAGTTGATATCAAATTAATCGCTAAATTTAGTCGGTGAATCAAAATACGTTAGCATGACGGAAGAGACAGCCCGCAGAAAGGGAATGATAGTCGATACCCTTAAAAGCAAGTCCGTGCTTAAACAGATAGTGTTTGACAACACTGCCACCGCCTTTATGATGGTCAAGGATATACTGAAGAACCTTGCAAAGGAGGTAAACGGTCAGCTCACCGGCATTGATCCGAGGATACATCTGGAATATACTGACAGGAGCAACTTTGATGCACAGCTTATGGTATCTGCCGATATGCTTTTGTTCAGCATGCACTCCAATATCTTCCAGTTTGACCGTGAGCATCCGGCATGGAAGACAGCCTACATCCAGAAAAACAAATTCAACGCCTACAGCGGTATCATAAACATCTACAATTTCCTGGCTGATTCATTCAAATATTCAAGGCTTGATGACCTTGGATACCTCATTGCCCGTATCTTCATCAATCATGAGAACCAGTATTTCGTCGAAGGAAAGAGGCAGATGGGCATGCTCTTCACCAACTACGGCAATGAAGCCTTCAGCACCGAATCACTTCAGAAGATTGTCTATACCGCCATAAACTATTCTCTCGAGTTCGATCTTCTGGTGCCGCCTTACGACACAGTAAAGATTGCCTCTGTAGGGCAGGCGGAATCAAAGATACAGCACTCAAGGCTGATAACCGGGAAAAGGCTGGGATTCCAGTTTAACTCTGACGATGTTCTGGATGCCAATTCAACGCAGACGTGAAGCCATGTACATATAGGAACAGTTATCCGCGTTTACTATCTCTTATCCTGATTTTCTCGGTCTTCCCGCTCTTGAAGTCCTATGCCCAGGAGCTGCCGCAGGACACACTGTCGCGTGCCTTTTACGATTCCCTTAAGGTAAAGGCCGAAAAGAGACGCTTCACCAGTCTCCTTTATGACATGCTTATTGTCACCCACGCCCCTCCCGGTTCAGCCAGGGAGAACATGACAAGTACGGCGCCGTATGACGATTACAGAGGAAAGATCATCAGAAACCGTGAGCTGATAAGGCTCAACGCCTTCGGTACCGCCATCGACAATCCTGCCGGGTATGACCCCTCCCGTACCGAGAAGGTGATGAACTCAACCTATACCAAAACAAAACGGTTTATTCTGAACCAGTACATCCTGTTCCGGGAAGGAGATACCATCTCACCGCAGGAGATGGCTGACAATGAAAGGCTGCTCAGGCAGCTGCCATATATTGATGACGCTCGCATCATAATTGTACCTGTTGACAGTGCTCAGGCCGACGTTGCGATCATCGTGCGCGAAAACTACCCCTACGGTGTCAGCGTCAGTGTTGATGGGCTTGAAGCAGGAATGCTCAGGGTTTTTGACAGGAACCTGGCCGGACTGGGTCATGAGCTGTCACTCTCAATGCCATACAATTTCAAGAAGTATCCCTGGCCGGGCATCGGTGTGAACTATTCCATAAGGAACATAGCCCGCTCCTTCTCCGACCTGGAGCTGGGATTCTCTGACGGGCTGGGGGTGAACTGCCTGAAAGGTCAGTTTGACCGTGATTTTGTCACCTCTGAAACCAGATATGCATGGTCTGCCTCCCTGACAATGACGCGTACCACGGAAGATCTCGACACCATGCAGACAGCGGTGCCCCTGAAGTATATCAGGCATGACTACTGGGCTGCCAGATCATTTATACTGGACAAAGAAACCGTGACACGCATCATTGCCGGCACACGGTATATTCACAATAATGTCTATGCCAGGCCGGAGATTGACGACTTCTCCTACTATCGTCTGCAGAACTACCAGCAATGGACCGGCAATCTGAGCCTGACCTCGCAGAGATTTATCAATACCTCTCTCATATACGGTTACGGACGCACGGAGGATATACCCTACGGTTACATGGTAGAGGTGATGGGCGGCAGGGAGAAAAATGAATACAGATGGAGAACCTTTGCCGGAATGAAGCTTGCCTTCGGCAATCTCTTCAACCGGGCAGGCTATCTCTACGGCGGTCTCAGCTACTCGTCCTTCATCAACGGGGGGAAGTCGGAACAGGGTGTTGTCCAGGCCACTCTCAGGTACTTTACACCCCTGATACCTGCAGGCCGGTCAAAGATCAGGATATTCTTCAACAGTTACTACACCGGAGGGTTCAACAGATACACCGACGAGTTTCTCTTTATCAGGAACAATGACTTCGTAAGGGGCTTCCGCAATGACTCGATAAAGGGTACGGAAAGGGTCACAGCCTCTGTTGAACCGGTACTCTTTCTCAGTAAACCGCTTATAGGCTTCAGGTTTGCACTCTTTGCCTTTGCCGATGCCGGATTTCTTGCAACTGACGGGTTCGGTGAGGGCAGTTACTACGTGATCCCCGCAATAGGTGCCGGTGTCAGGGTAAGAAATGATCAGCTGGTGCTGAACACCATACAGATCAGGCTGGCGTGGTATCCCAATGTACCACCGTGGTCAGAGCATTCATGGTTCAATGCAGCCGGAATACCCAGGCTGCGGCCGCCTGGATTTGAGCCGCAGCCGCCGGGGATGATTCCCTACCAGTGAATGCAACAGTCTGAAGCACTGTTGTGCATCAGGAAGATGGCACTTCTACGATTGATTGTTAACTTTGCATAAGTCAGTCAGAGATGCTACAGAGATTTCTTCACTATTCAAACCAGGAGAGACTGTTCAGCAAGAGCAGCAGGATTCTCCTTGCCGTCAGCGGAGGTATCGATTCGATGGTTATGGCTTACCTGTTCAGGGAGGCCGGCATAGACCATGAGATAGCTCACTGCAACTTCTCGCTCAGAGGCAGGGAATCTGACGGCGATGAAAGGTTTGTGGTCAGCTACGGTTCACGGCTCGGAATAAAAGTGCATACCAAGAGGTTTGACACCCTGGGTCATGCTGCCTCGGGAAAGATCTCGGTACAGATGGCGGCCCGTGAGCTGCGTTACGAATGGTTTGACACCCTGGTCAAACGCGACGGATTTGATGCAGTGGCTGTAGCGCACAACCTTGACGACAACATTGAGACTTTTATCATCAATCTGCTCCGTGGCACCGGTATCAGCGGGCTTACCGGCATGAGCCCCCGTCACCGGAACGTCATCAGGCCTCTCCTTTTTGCACCAAGGGATGATATAGAAGCCTGGGCAGCGGAAAAAAGGGTAAGATACAGGGAAGACAGCTCCAATGCCGGTTTGAAGTATGCACGCAACATGATCAGGCACATTATCATCCCTGATCTGGAGAAGGTGCGGCCGGGAGCAAGAAACGCCATTACTGCCACAATGAATCATCTCAAATCGAGTTCGGAGATCGCGGATATCTACATCGAAAAGATCCGGCAGGAGATATTCAGATGCCGGGATGATGGTTATGAGGCCGACATAAGCAGTCTGATGGCCCTCAGCCCGGCAGCACCTCACATCTATGAGCTGTTCCGTAAATTCAACATCTCCTCCGGGCAGACCGGAGAACTGCTTTCACTGCTACGATCGCCCACGGGCAGATTCATGGATACTTCAACCCACCGGCTGCTCATTGACAGGGGCAAGCTCCTTGTAACCGAAAAGAGCGACGGGCCTCCTCCGGAGCAGCTGTTCCAGTCTATTGATGAGATGCACATATCAGGCCTCTTCACTGACCTGCGGGTACTGCATCCTTCCGATGAGCCGATACCGCCGGGCAGGCTGACAGCATGCGTTGATCTGGGAGTGATAACCTTCCCGCTGAAGGTCAGACAGTGGGCAGCCGGTGACAGGTTCAGGCCACTGGGCATGACCCGTATGAAGAAGATCAGTGATTTCCTGATTGACCTCAAGGTACCTGCAACAACCAAGGAGAAGGTACTTCTCCTGATGTCGGGTGAGAATGTTGTATGGGTTATGGGTTACCGTATAGATGACAGGTACCGTATCACCGACAAGACTGAGCGTATACTCTCAATGACCATCTGAACTGCCCTCTTTTATACCTGCCTCTGTGCAGGGTGGGCATCAGCACTTGCAGAGTGAGTCCATTACACTTCTGCAGAAGCCTCCTCGACACTGATGTTCTCCTCTCCCGTCAGCGTTCACGCTGACCGTTTATTCCCCTGTCAATCAGCAGAAGATCAGCCAGTCCAATGGCGACTGCAGATTCCAGGATGACAGGTATACGTCTTGCGATACAGGTGTCATGCCTGCCGGTTATCCCGAGCTCGGTCATCTCGCCCTTTTCGGTATCGAAGGTCTTCTGAGGCACGCCCGTACTGGCGGCAGGTTTTACTGAGACTCTCATAATCAGATCATTGCCATTGGTGATGCCGCCGTTTATACCCCCGGCATTGTTCGTCGAGGTTTTTCCCCGGGCATCAATGAACGGATCATTATGGAGAGAACCATAGCTTCCTGCAGAGGCGAATCCCGCCCCGAATTCAACACCGTTGACGGCAGGTATCCCGAACGCTATCTGACCAAGGGCTGCCTCTACTGAGAAGAAAGCCGGCTCACCCAGTCCTTTAGGAACATTCTGCACAACGCATTCTACCACTCCCCCGACGGTGTCATTTGTCTCTGAGGCCTTCTCTATGGCAGCAGCAATATCGGTATCACCTCCTGCCTCCCTGAGGGTGGCGGTGATGATAGCCGGAGAGAGGATCTTCCTGGCGAAGTAGCCGGCCACAACCATTCCCCACGTCAGGCGACCTGAGAAATGTCCTCCTCCCCTCATGTCGCTGAAGCCTCTGTATTTGTATCCGGCGGTAAAATCTGCATGACCGGGCCGCGGTATACTTGTAAACTGCTCGTAATCGCCGGGCTTGATATCCTGGTTGCGTGTGCAGAATACCAGCGGGCTGCCGGTGGTGAAGTTGTTGTATATACCACTTATGACCTCAGGCTCATCACTCTCCCTGCGAGTTGTCGTTCCGGGGAGCAGTCCCTTGCGGCGTGACAGGTCAGCCATGAGCTCCTCGCGCCAGTAAGGCAGTCCGGCCGGACAGCCGTCAATGACCACTCCCACGGCAGGTCCGTGTGACTCGCCAAAAATTGATACTCTGAATATTGTTCCAACTGTGTTCATCTTTCCACTGTTTAGTCATCTGTTTGCTTTTTTGCCCTCGCGGTAAAAATTAACGAAGGCAGATATCTCCTGCAACGGTACTCTTTTTACTACTGCGCGTCCCACTGCCCGAAGCAGTACCATATTGATTGAACCTTCCTCAGCCTTCTTGTCGTGCGACATCATACCGACGATGTTAGCGGGCAGTTCAAGTTCAGGCAGCATGCCTGTCTTCTCAATTAATGACTCCAGCGTCCTCAGTTCCGAATGAGGCATATCTCCGGTCCATGCGGAAAGTTCTGCTGCAAGCAGCATCCCCTTTGTCACCGCCACCCCATGGGGAATCCTGTAATAGATCTCCAAAACGTGACCGAAAGTATGTCCGAAATTCAGTACTCGCCGTGGGCCTTTCTCGAGAGGATCACGTCTCACCACCGAGGCCTTGATCCTCACAGCCCGTCTTATCAGGTCACCCAGAATGACAGGGTCACCGTCCAATACCTTCGTCATTGAGGCGGATATGTCAAAGAAGAGATTGCGGTCTCTGATCACCGCATGCTTTATCAACTCCCCGAGTCCTGACTGAAGCTCCTCCTCAGGCAGGGTTGAGAGCATGCGGTGATCGCACAGCACAAACTCAGGCTGTTTGAAAGTGCCTATGATATTTTTGTAATCACCCAGGTTAACAGCGGTCTTGCCTCCCGTGCTGGCATCAACCTGTGATAGCAGACTTGTAGAGACAAATGCGTGTCTCACGCCCCTCATATAGATTGAGGCTGTCATGCCTGCGAGATCGCATACTACGCCTCCACCGAAGCCGAGAATAAATGATGAGCGGTCTGCTCCTCCCTGCAGCAATCTGCCGCACAGTTCCTCGGCTTTACCCAGCGTCTTGCTCTGTTCTCCGGGCTCAACAGTAAGCACCACCCCCGGAGGAAAGATCCTGCCGTACAGGCCATGCACATTTGTGTCAGTAATGATGAAGAGACCTGTTGCCGGTAATAACGGTTCTATATCCTTCATCTCGCCGCCCAGCAGAAGCATCGACCTGCCATGGGGAGTATTGATTTTAACGCGGTTCACGGTGCCTAAAAATAACAAACGAATTATTTGTTTACCATGATTTAATTCACATCGTCACACAATTATGGAAAAAAAAGTAAAAAAATATTACTTTCAACCCTGAAATGAACAAACCGGTGAAGATTGGTGACAGGTACAGGAGCGTCCTGGGATGGTTTGCCGTGAATATGCCTGTGGCAGGGACGGAGCTCCGCTACAGCGATCCCTTCCAGTTCCTTGTTGCTGTAATATTGTCAGCCCAGTGCACTGACGTGAGGGTTAACCTTATCACACCTGCGCTGTTCGACAGGTTTCCTGATGCCCGGGCGATGGCCGGGGCCTCGCAGGAGGAGATTTTCGGGCTGATAAAAAGCTGTTCTTATCCCAACAACAAGGCCAGGCATCTCAAGGGTATGGCTGAGATGATCGTCAGCCGATTCGGGGGCAGGGTACCCTCGGAGAGGGATGAGCTGACGCAGCTTCCCGGTGTGGGGAGGAAGACTGCCAATGTCATTGCATCGGTGGTATGGAACAGTCCTGTCATTGCAGTTGACACCCATGTCTTCAGGGTTGCCGGTCGCCTCGGCCTTATCCCCGGAGCCAGGAACCCGCTTGAGGCGGAGTTGAAGCTGACCAGGAATATCCCTGCCGCACAGAGGCCGCTGGCACACCACTGGCTGCTGCTTCACGGAAGATATGTCTGTACTGCACGTAAACCTGCATGCAGCAGATGCGGCCTGAGGGAGTGGTGCGAATACTACCGGAAGAATGCTGCCACAAACGCATAAAAAGTGAGGCATGATAATATTTGGCAGATAGAACCCGTTAATTTTACCGGGATCAAACCGCCGCCCGAGAATGCCAATGCCTGATACAGTTACCCAGATGGAAAAACGCAAGGAGAAAAGCAGAAACAGTGATTCACCGTCAGGCATTCCTGCTTCGCTCAACCTTCCCGCCGATATTCCCATACTGGCATTCAACTCTACCAACCAGCTCATAACCCTGAGCAATCTCGAGACACAGCAGTATATAGAGGTAAACCAGGCGTTTCTTGAGACAACAGGTTACAGCAGGGAAGAAATAATAGGAAAGACCTCCGACGACATTCAGCTGTATGTGGACCTGGTGCAGAACCGTAGGAACATGAGGCTGCTGTCGCGTTTGAAGAGGGTGAGCGACATGGAGATCCGGCTGCGGATGCGCTCGGGTGAAGAACGCAGCTTTCTCTTCAGTGCCCGAACCTTCTTCGTGGGTGAGGAGATTTTTCTGATCACCTACTACAATGATATCAGCACACTTAACGACGGTTATGCCAGGGCTGAGTCAGAAAAGATTCAGAAAGAGATATTTGATTCGATGAACAGTTACGCCGTGATACTGAGACGCGGCGATGACAACGGCATATATATTATCGACTTCAACAGCAAGGCTGAGGAGATTGAGGAGCTTGAACGCACCGATCTGATAGGCAAAGAGATATGGGAGACTCCCCTTGGGGACAAAAAGCCTTTCATGACTCTCCTTGACAATATAGGATCAAGGGACGGGTCTCTTAAGATACCCCTTGCACCTGACGGAAGTGATGATATGGGATATTACGTCGGGCTGCTCCTCTCATCCGGTGACATAATTGTCACCTGGGAGGCTGGCAGGCTTCAGAAGGAAAGAGAGAACGAGATCCTGAAGCAGGGCATCGTTTTCGAGACCTTTGCCGAACTGCTTCCCGAGATGATAATGGAGATTGACACCGGGGGACACGTCACCTTCATGAACACCCAGGGAATGATCACCCTGGGCTTTGACAACAACGACCTCGCCCACGGTGTGACTCTGCCGGAGCTATTCATGCCCGAGGATCTTGAGAGGCTCATGAAGGAGCTCTCAGGGCTCACAAAACCCAGCCAGATCACCTTTGATGAATATGTACTCATAAACAAGTACAAACGCAAGGTGTCAGTGATGTTCCATGCCGGTCCCATCATCATCAGGAACAGGGTGACCGGCTACAGGTGTGTGCTGACAGATGTGAGCAGGCACAAGGATTACGAGAAGAAGCTCTCGAATGAGAAGGCCCTGCTGGAACATCTCATTGATGCAGCCCCGGAGGCTATTGTCCTCACCGATTTCGACGGCCGCATACTGCGGATCAACAAGGGATTCACCAATATCTTCGGTTATGAGGCGGAGGAGGTTGAAAACAGGATGATAGACGATCTTGTGGTGCCCGAGGAGTTGAGGGAGGAAGCCCTGAAGATAGATGAGGTGGCGCTGGCAAAGGGCACGGCGGCTATTGAAACCGTCAGGAGGGACAAGTCCGGCAACAGGATAAATGTCTCACTTATAGCTTCATCAGTAATATCAGACGACAAGACCATCGCCTTTCTCGGTATCTACCGCGACATCACCAGTGAGGTCAAAAGCCGGCTGATGCAGGAGATACAGTACAACATATCAACGGTGGCGCTGCAGGATTCTGACATCTTTGACATATACCCCACCATCGTCCACGAAATAGGCAAGCTGTGGAATGTCAACAACTTCTTCATTGCTCTCTACAACCGTGAGAAGGATACCCTCACTTTTCCCTTCTTTGCTGATGAACGTGACCATTTCAAGGAGACGTCAGCAAAGAACACCCTGACGGGATGGGTGATAAAAAGCAACAAGTCGGTACTGCTTGATGAAAATGACATACTCAAGATAGAAAAAACCGGTGCCATCAGCCTTGTTGGCTCACCGTGCAAGATATGGATGGGTGTTCCGCTGAGGATGGACGAGCAGGTGATCGGGGCCATCTGCCTGCAGGATTACAAGAGCATAGACGCTTTCAACAGGGACGACCTTCAGGTGTTCGAGTTCATCGCCAACCAGATAGTGCTCACCCTGCAACGCCGAAGGATGCTTGACAACCTCATCACCGCCAGGAAGAGGGCCGAGGAGGCCGCCTTCTCAAAGCAGCAGTTCATGTCGACGATGAGCCATGAGATAAGGACCCCTCTCAACGAGGTGATAGGGATCAGCAACCTGCTTTTCCAGAGCGAGCCCAGAGAAGACCAGATGGAATACATCAATACACTGCGCTTCTCTGCGAACCATCTCCTCACGCTGGTCAATGACATTCTCGATTACAACAAAATGGAGGCAGGCAAGATTGTCTTTGAAAAGACAGAGTTTGACCTTGTCACAATGCTGGAAGATATCAGGAGATCATACAGTCACCAGGCAAGGGAGAAGGGTATCTCCTTCAACCTCGAAAAGTCCGCCAATCTGCCATCAACACTCATAGGCGACCCGGTAAGGCTGAACCAGATCCTGTCAAACCTCCTGGCCAACGCCATGAAATTCACCTCTGAAGGCGGTGTTACACTCAAGGCATCCGTTAAAGAGAGGATGGACGGAAAGGCACTCATAGAGTTTTCAGTCACCGATACCGGCATAGGTATAGCGCCAGACAAACTTAACGTGATCTTTGAGAGCTATGCCCAGGCCTCGGAGGACACTACACGCAAATATGGCGGCACGGGGCTGGGACTGGCGATCTGCAAGAGGCTTGTGGATCTCCAGGGAGGCAAAATCTCGGTTGCCAGCGAAAGCGGTAAAGGTTCTGTCTTTACCTTTGCCATTGAGTACATCCTTCCCGAGACTGAAACAAAGGCAGTTGATCAGGGCTCTCCCGATGCCATGAACGGCCTTGCCGGCAAGAGGATACTGGTAGCTGAAGACAACAAGATCAACTTTTTTGTGGCTAACAAGTTTCTCGAGAGCTGGGGCGTGATAGTGACCCATGTCGAGAACGGCAGCCTGGCTCTTGAAGAGTTGAAGAGACAGGAATTTGATCTCATTCTGATGGACCTCCATATGCCTGTCATGGATGGCATAGAGGCGACCCGGATAATCCGCAACTCACCTGATGAGAAGCTGAGCAGTATGCCTATCGTGGCCCTCACGGCGGCAGTCATGTCGGAAGCCAATGACAAGATTGAGGACCTGGTCATCAACGATTACGTACTAAAGCCATTCAAGCCCAAAGACCTCTACGACAGGATTCTGAGAAACATCAGATGATTGCTGGCAAAGCCGGCGTATAACCTTTTATTTAAGACAGTGTTTTGAAAGGTACTGAGTTGCGTTCTTCTCACCCAAAGCCTTTGCTTTTCGCAGGTAATGGCAGGCGAGGTCAATTCTGCCGCTGTTGACAAGGGCAATTCCCATATTCAGGTTGGCCGTACCGTTTTCAGGGTCCAGATCGAGTCCCATAGCATAATCTTCTGCAGCTCTCTCCCATGAGCGTGCTGCCAGCCATGCATCTCCCCTGAGGTTGAATGCAGTGGCCTCACCCGGGTGTTTGTCCACATTTGCGTTAAGATACGGCAGTGCTTCGTAGATTGCACCCTCCTCGGCATAGGTTTTTCCGATGAGGCCCAGTGCACCGGTATCGTCAGGATCAATGGAGAGGTATCGTTCCAGGTCGCGCTTTGCCGCCTGCCTGTCGCCTGATTTAAGTAGCATGCGTGATCTGAGAAACAGCAGTTTGGGATCCGGATGGCCTGCATCAATCAGCTTCCCGTATGCTGCGGCAGCAGCATACCACTCTCCTGCTCCCTCATATGCCTGAGCGAGAGTGTATTGCCATTCAGGAGGAGTATCATCTCCGGAAGCAAGACCGGCGATGATGCTGGCAGCTTCATTGTGCTTCCCTCCGGCCATCATGATTTTGGCTTTCAGATAGTCAGTCACCGCCAGCTCCGGATAGAGTGAAGCCAGCTCCTCCCAGCTCCCGGCAGCCATCTCGGTACGGCCTGACTTGAGATAGTGTTCAATCTCCCAGCTCTTTCTTTCAGATACCCTGTACCAATCCTTCTTCCACAGGCTCTTCCATTCCGCTGATGATGAGATGTTTGCGAAAACGCTATCGAGCAATATCTCAGGTTCACTCCTTCTCTGCGGCGATCTCAGGTGAGCCTCAAGGTAAGCAACTGCAGCCCTGGCATCACCTCCAACGGCTGCACACCTTGCCAGGCCGTAGAGACCGGATCCCTGCTGCATCTGCTCCGCTGCCATAAAATCGTTTTTTGCCTCTCCGGTCCTGCCGGCACGGAGGAGGATATCTCCCCTGACCAGCAGCAGAGTAAGGTTTGACTCTATACCCTTCATCCCTTTAAGGATAGCGGCGGCCTCATCACTTTCTCCCCTTCCGGAGAGTGAGACAGCCTTGAGGATGTCATCACGGTTAGCCTGCCCTGCTGCATTCAGGAGGGTGCAGGCCGTAATCATTATATACAGAACGCTCTTTCTCATCTCCCGCTATTTTTTTCCTTCCACCACACCCGGTCCCGCGCCCTTTTCGGTAAGCACGTGAACAAATCCGTTGAGGTGGAACTGTTCCAGTCCTGTTATCCTTCGTTCAAAAACCTCACAGTCGTAGTAATAGACTCCCGTGGGTACCACCTTACCCTTGTAGGTGCCGTCCCAGTTGAGTTTCGGCTCCGTGGTGCTGAATACAAGCACACCGCCCCTGTTGAAAAGGCGGAACTCAACCCTCTCCACCAGGGCTGAGGTTTTGGCCACCAGCCAGTCGTTGAAGTCGTCACCGTTGGGAGTGAATACATTGGGTATCTCATAGAAGTTGCATGAGTCAACGCATATCATCATTGAGAGGTCACTCTCATTCCCGTTGTCATCAAACGCTGATATCGCATAGCATCCGGCCACATAGTCTGGCAGGGAATGGATATACTTGAAGATATCCCTCTCGTTGAAGGTAATCAGCAGGCTGAGGTTCTCCTCCGTTGTAGGTTTGTAAAAGAGATTATAGCCTGCGATATCCTCGTAACAGAGCGGGTCATCCACGGTCCATCGCACAACATTGTAAAGGCTGTCACATTCTGAGTATACGGTCAGGTCCGGCGGGCAGGGAGGCTCATTGTCAACCGGCACGGTACAGGTCTGCTGGGAGAAGTTGATAAGGTTCTTTGGTGTGCCTGCCCCCTGGTACTCTCCGGTTGAGACGGCGTAGTAGCAATATTCTGTTCCGTTCTCCAGGTTACCGTCTGTAAATGTAAGCTGGTTGGTTGATCCCACCGGATCCCATCCGGTACCGTTGAACCTGAAGAAATCATATGAAGTGTTTATCCACGGTACGTTGCGGTTAATGACGAACCTGACCTTCCTGTCTCCGGGCAGAGCCTCAAGGAACAGTGACGATGCTATTCCGGGGTCGCCGATGACAAAGCGGTTTCCGGAAGTGTTGTTGTAAAGCTCAATTTTGTATACCCATCCCCGGTCGAGGGTGTTGATGAGGGTATCAATGAAAACCGTGTCATTGAGGTCTGCTGTGGGCAGTGTGTGTATGAGCTGATAATCACTGCCGGTGATTCCCTCAGCCCTGTATATCAGGTATTCATAAGGTCCGGCGGCGGGTATGGTATCGAGTTGCCCCGGTTTCTTCCAGACAAGGGCAAGTGAACCTCTGACAGGGTCGGTGTTTCGGATTGAGACGTTGGTAATGATAGGCACTCCGGTGATCAGTGCCGTTATCTCCTCATCTGACGGCTTGCTTTCAGTACCGTTGGGGTAGACGGCCACGATCCGGTATGCATACTCGATGCCTGTCTCAAGTCCGTCACCGTTGTCAGTGTCAGTAAAGGAGACCGCATCATAGCCCGGGGCATAACCAACCTTAATAAATTCCGCATCGGTTGGAATGCCGTCATAGCAGCTGTCAACCACCAGTGTGGATGCTCCCTCACGCCTGTATATGCTGAAGCCGGCTATCTCATCGGTGCCGTAACTCTCCCAGGCGAGTCTTACGAACTTGCCCTGCGGCACCGCCTCCGTGAGCACGGGCGACGGACCCAGCACCTTGATATTCATATTGTCAATATCCACCAGCTGAAGGTCTGCGTTGTAATCCTCAGCCTTGACAATTATGTCATAGGGCTGATGTCTTACACTACTGTGACAGGGAGTCCACAGCAAGCGTGCAGTGGTTAAACCCGGCACCGTATTGAGGGTGCTGAAGGTGGCCGGGCATTCTGCGGAGGTGAAAATACCTGACGTGGCAATTAATGCCAGGGAGTCGAGGTCAACATCGGTAGCTGTAATATCAAGTGAGACCGTCTCACCTACCTCCACGCAGAGGTCGGGCAGAGGTGAGGTCACAGGCGGGTTGTTATCAGTGTCATATACCTCTATCTGCATATCCCTGACGACAACCCCTATCTTCACTCCTCCCCTCCACTCCTGAATCTCCATGGCTACATTGTAAATGCCCAGGGCGGTGGGTGCATCCCAGACAAGGTCGCCCGAGATGGAGTCAACATAGAAGGCATTCGAATAAGGTGGGTTGACGTAGTTCAGGATAGGCTTGCCGTCCTCCCTGGTGCATACCGTCAGCTTGTATGAGAGACTGTCCCCGTCAGGGTCAAAGGCTGCGGGGTTATGGATGAAGATATGACCCAGTGCGGCCTTGTCATAAGGAGGATTGAGCAGCTCGGGCGTGCTGTTGCGGCCAATGGAATTATTGACGATGAGTATTGTATAGATCGAGAATACCACGTTGACGGAATTGGGGATGTTCTCTACGCCGAAGTTCCTGTTGGGGTCCTGTACCACTATCTTGTAGACTCCCGGCCCGGGATAGGTGTGCTGTGACACATAGACATTCTTCTTGTAGTTGTTCGGAAGAAAGGTCTCCGATATCCTCGCTACGTTTGTGATTGAGTTATCGCCCCACTCAACGTCAAGGTTGGGCCTGTCGGCCTTGCTCAGGGTGTAGGTGAAGGTGGTTACCGTAACCTCAAAGGTAAGGTCCGATATCTGCTTGTAGGTTATCTCCCCCGCCCGGTTGTGCGTTGCCTGTGCCTGGAAGGTCAGCAGGAAGATCAACAGCAATGACGGTCCTGCTCTCATTATAGTTTTTCTGATTGTCATTCGCCTAAATACTTATTATTTCATTCGAATATTTTATTATTATTTCATTGGTCGAATGGAACTTACATGTAGTAAAATAATCATTTCCCGTTGGGGGTGCTGCTCATATAAGTTTCGTTGGTCGAATGGAACTTACATGTAGTAAAATAATCATTTTTTTTTGCGTTTGGCTTCTCATGCAAGTTTCATCTGACAATGTACTCCCTTATTGTATCTGCGACTGTAAATCTGTAACCCTCTTCCGTCTTGCCGAAGCTGAAGAGCAGCATGTTGGCCTGGTCATCATAAAGCCGCGTCATGATCCGGTTCACCACTCTCACCTCACTGACCCTCTTTCCACCGTATGCTTCAAGTTTAAACCTGTGTTCCAGTCCGTCACTCTCAGAATGCAGCAGTTTCATCTCAAGGGCCCTTCCATTCTCGATTATCATAATTCTGTCGGAAAGATATTGAAAATATCTCTGATCTGCATCACCCTGTATACTCACCCCCGTTGACAGGCCAAGGTTCATGTCAGCTCCGAGGTCGTCACTGTAGACTCTGACCGATACGGAATAGACCCTGTTGGTACTGTCATATTCAATGCCCGTGAGCGATACGTGGACAGGATGCAGGAAAAGCAGTATTATCAGTGATACCATTTTCATGCTCTCATCTCCCCTGAGCAACAAAAATCAAGCCATCAGGTCTTCTTCGCCGAGTCTGACCCTCTCTTTAAGATATTCAACTGTACCCACCTCTATGAATGAGAAGCCTGAGCCACCCGAGAAGTTACCGGCCACCACCACTACAATATCATCATTCTCCAGATCATACCTGGTCAGCAGCTCTTTCAGCGAACCGAAGATAAACTCATCGACTGACATTTTCTTTTCAGCAAAAACGGGCACCACGCCGTATGAAAGTGCCAGTTCCTTCTTGGTACGGTGAGTGTAGCACTGGGCAATGATAGGGTTGAATCCCCTGAATGCTGCCATGTTCCTTATGGTTGTTCCCATGGCAGTATCGGAGAGTATGGCTTTGGCCCTGATCCTTACGGACGTCTTTACGGCGACCTTTGCCAGGTATGCTGATACTGCACCGCTGAATGTTCCGGCGGGCATCTCGATATACCTGTCCTTCTCTCCCTCTATCTCGCAGGCTATCCGTGTCATAGTCCTGACAGCCTCCAGGGGATAACGGCCGGCGGCGGTCTCCCCGCTGAGCATCAGGGCATCTGTCTGACTGTAAACAGCGTTGGCCACATCACTCACCTCGGCGCGCGTAGGTCGCGGATTTTCGATCATCGAATGAAGCATCTGGGTAGCAACGATCACAGGCTGCCTCTTGTCTATGCATTTTCCGATTATCATTCGCTGGATGCCCGGTATTCTTTCAAATGGCACCTCTACCGCCAGATCGCCCCTGGCCACCATGATGCCGTAGGTATGTTCCATGATCTCCTCAAGATTGTCGACACCCTGCTGGTTTTCAATCTTCGCAATTATCCTGATCTTGCTCGAGCGTGCGTCAAGCAGCCTCTGAACAGCAAGTACATCTTCACTGCTCCTGACAAAGGAGTGTGCGATGAACTCGATGTCGAGCTTCACTGCCAGGTCAATAAAGATCCGGTCACGGTCACTTACCGGGGGGAGGTTGATCCTTACCCTGGGTATGTTGACAGTCTTCCTGGAGCCCAGTATGCCGTCATTCTCCATTATACCGTTCAGCTTATCACCGTTCCTGCCGGTAATGCGGATCTCTATCTCACCGTCATCAATGAGTATATGCGCTCCGACAGGTACTTGTTCCGCAATATCACGGTAGTTGAGATTGATGATCTCAGCAGTAGTCTTCTCACCGGCATTGCCGGCAACAACCACGCTCTGGCCCATTGTGAACCTCACAGGCTCGTCGCAGACGGTTGTCCTGATCTCAGGACCTTTTGTATCGAGCAGTACAGCTATATTGTCAGAGACGCTTCTGACATTTGATACGATCTTTTTAACACCTTCGGGGTCAAGATGTGCCGAATTAATTCTTACGACATCCATTCCCGCTTCCCAGAGGCTGCGCAGGAAGCCTGGTTCGCAGTTCTTGTCAGAGATAGTGGCTACTATCTTGGTTCTTTTCTTTATGATTCCATTTCCCATGCTGTTCTTTCTCATTTGAGTTTTGCAAGCAATGCCTCAACCGCAAGGCGGTATCCGTCAAGCCCCAGTCCCATTATTGTTCCGGTGCAGTAGCGTCCTGTGAGGCTGGTATGGCGGAATTCCTCCCTGGAGAGAAGGTTGGAGATATGAACCTCCACTACCGGCTTGCCTATGGCTGCAATTGCATCGGCCATAGCCACGGAGGTGTGAGTGTATCCGCCCGGGTTGATGATCACTCCGTCAGACCGTTCTCCCGCGCTCTGGATCAAGGTTACCAATTCGCCCTCTATGTTGGATTGTGAATAGATGAAGGTGACACCAGGGTAGGCAGTTTCAATGGTGCTGAGCCATTTCTCAAAGCCGGAGTCTCCGTAGATATCCGGTTCCCTTGACCCCAGAAGGTTAAGATTGGGTCCGTTGATTATCTCAATTCTCATTTTCTGACTGCAGCCTGCAGGTTACTTACGGTTATGCAAAAATAAGTAAACGAGCGGATTTATAACGTTGATAAAATATAACTTTGAGGCGCAGCACGTTATAAGATGGCATTACCATGGACAGAGACGGAGAAGGGATTCGGCAGGTACCTGCGGATTGAGAGATCGCTCTCTCCCAACAGTGTTGCGGCCTATCTCAATGATGTACGGAAGCTGAGGGAATATCTTTCGGAAGAGAACAGGTGCAACACTCCATCAGAGCTGAACTACGGTGATCTGAGTGCTTTCCTGGCCTTTATGGCATCGGGTGACGATTCGGCGCGGACGCAGGCGAGGCTCATATCTGGGATAAGGTCATTCTGCCGATACATGCTTATGGAAGGCATAATCAGGGAAGATCCCTCGGTGCTTCTGGAGTCGCCGCGCATGGGGAGGAAGCTGCCCGAGGTACTCTCAGTGGCAGAGATTGACATGATGATTGGTTCCTTCGATCTGAGCAAGGCGGAAGGACACCGGAACAGGGCAATCATTGAGGTCATGTACAGCTGCGGGCTGAGGGTGTCGGAGCTGGTGAACATGCGGCTGACAGACATTCACCGTAACGAGGGTTTCATCAGCGTCACAGGCAAGGGCAACAAGCAGAGGCTGGTACCGGTAGGTTCCATGGCTCTTCAGGAGATAGACAATTACCTTGAGCGCAGGGTCACGCTGCCTGTGATCACCGACGAGAACATTCTGTTTCTCAACAGGCGCGGAAGAAAGCTGACAAGGGTCATGGTCTTCACCATCATAAAGAAGGCGGCAGAAGCTGCGGGAATAAGAAAAAACATAAGTCCGCATTCCCTCCGCCACTCCTTCGCCACTCATCTTGTTGAGGGCGGCGCCGACCTGCGGGCCGTACAGGAGATGCTCGGTCACGAGTCAATAACCACCACCGAGATATATACCCATTTAGACAGAAGCTACCTGAGGGACACCCTGCTGATGTATCATCCCAGGTCGAAACATAAATGACCGCCGCCCCTTTTTTAATCTCCGGTTTTATTATAATTTTGCGGTTCTGAAATTTGAACCATATTAATAAAATTAATCAGATAAATTATGTCAAAAGTTAAGCGTGTTTATTCCTTCGGCAACAAGACGGCCGAGGGCAGGGCAGATATGAAGAATCTACTTGGCGGCAAGGGTGCCAACCTGGCTGAGATGTGTCTCCTTGGCCTCCCGGTTCCGGCCGGTTTTACCATCACAACGGATGTATGTACCGAGTATTACGAAAACAACAATCAGCTTCCGGCGGATCTGATGCCTGAGGTATGGGAAGCCATGAAGAAGACAGAGGAGGCCATGGGCATGAAATACGGCGACAGTGAGAATGCCCTGCTTGTATCCTGCCGTTCCGGGGCCCGCAGTTCGATGCCCGGCATGATGGATACCGTCCTCAACATAGGACTCTGTTCTGCAACCATACCAGGTCTGATAAAGAAGACGGGCAACCCCCGGTTCGTGTGGGATTCATACCGCCGGCTGATAATGATGTATGCTGACGTGGTAATGGAGAAGGCTGAAGGGATAGAGCCTGCCGACGGCAAGAGTATCCGCAAGCAGCTTGATGAGATGCTTGACGCCTTCAAGCATCAGAGGGGATACCAGTCAGACACCGAGCTGACGGCTGACGAACTCAGGGATCTCGCTGAGGCCTTCAAGAAAAGGATTAAGGAGACACTGGGAAAAGAGTTCCCCGATGACGCACGTGAGCAGCTCGAGGGGGGCATCAAGGCCGTCTTCAAGAGCTGGAACGGCAAGAAGGCTGTTTCATACCGTCGCATCGAGGGTATTCCTGATGAGTGGGGCACCGCGGTAAACGTCCAGGCTATGGTCTTCGGCAACATGGGAGACTCATCTGCCACAGGTGTTGCCTTCACCCGCAACCCCGCAACCGGTGACAACCTCTTTTACGGCGAGTGGCTGGTAAATGCACAGGGCGAAGACGTGGTAGCCGGGATACGCACCCCGAACCCGCTGAACGACAACACCAAGAATGAGCAGAATAAGCACCTGCACAGCATGCAGGAGTTGATGCCTGGCACATACAAGGAGCTGGAAAACATCAGGAACATCCTGGAGAAGTCGTTCCATGATATGCTTGACATTGAATTTACCATTCAGGAAGGTACGCTCTATATGCTTCAGTGCCGCATCGGCAAACGTACCGGTACCGCTGCCCTGAACATGGCCATGGATATGCTTCAGGAGGGACTCATTGACGAGCAGACGGCAGTCATGCGTGTTGACCCGGCACAGCTTGATGAGCTCCTGCATCCCATCTGTGACCCGGAGGCAGAGAAGAAGGTCAATCCGCTGGTCAATGGTCTGCCGGCAGGCCCCGGCGCAGCAGTAGGCAAGATCGTCTTCACCGCTGAGGATGCTGTGGCATGGAACCGCAAGGGCGAAAAGGTGATACTCGTACGCGAGGAGACCAACCCCGAAGATGTTGAGGGCATGCGCGCAGCAGAGGGTATCCTTACTGCACGCGGCGGCATGACCTCACACGCAGCCCTCGTGGCACGCGGATGGGGGAAATGCTGTATCGTCGGAGCAGGCAGCATGCACGTCGACTCAGCCGGTAAAAAGGCAAAGATTACCGGTACTGATATTGTACTCAGGGAAGGTGATCTGATAACCCTCAACGGTACAAGGGGTAATGTATATTCCGGCGCCATCACTCTCATGGATGCAACGGAAAACCCGCGCTTCCAGACCTTCATGAAGATGGTCGACAGGAACCGTACCATGGGCGTCCGCACCAACTGCGACACTCCCGATGATGCCAGAATAGCCCGTGAATTCGGTGCAGAAGGCATCGGGCTGTTCCGTACCGAGCATATGTTTTACGGCAAAGGTGCCGAACAGCCTCTCTTCATCCTCCGCAAGATGATCCTCAGCGAGGGTGAGCAGGAGCGCAGGAAGGCTCTTGACGAGCTCTTCCCCTATGTAAAGAAGGATATGAAAGGCACCCTGGAAGCTATGGACGGTCTGCCGGTCACCTTCCGTCTTCTCGACCCCCCGCTGCACGAATTCGTTCCGCAGGGTGCCGAGAAGCAGGCTGAGCTGGCAAAGGCACTGGGCATCAGCGCAGAAGCAGTGGCAAAACGGGGCGAGGCTCTCCATGAGTCCAACCCGATGATGGGTCACCGCGGTGTTCGTCTCGGCATCACCTACCCCGAGGTGAGCGAGATGCAGATAAGGGCTATGTTCGAGGCTACCGCCGAACTTATTAAGGAGGGAAAGAACCCGATACCGGAGCTGATGGTACCTGTCACCTGCGATGTGTCTGAACTTGACGTCACCAAAAAGATCTTCGACAGTGTCTACAAGGATGTGTGCCAAAAGTTCGGCCTCAGCAAAATCGACTACAAGTACGGCACCATGATAGAGATACCGCGTGCCACCCTCCTTGCTGACCGCATGGCAAAGACAGCCGAGTTCTTCTCATTCGGCACCAACGACCTCACGCAGATGACCTTCGGCTTCAGCCGTGATGATATCGGCAGTTTCCTGAATGAGTATCTCGACAAGAAGATGCTCACCGCTGATCCGTTCCAGACTATTGACCAGGACGGCGTTGGCCAGCTGATCACCATGGCCTGTGAGAAGGGCAGGAAAACCCGTCCCGATCTGAAGATAGGCATCTGCGGTGAACAGGGCGGTGACCCGGCTTCAGTAGAATTCTGCTTTAAAAACGGACTCACCTATGTGAGCTGCTCACCCTTCAGGGTACCCATAGCCAGACTCTCTGCAGCGCAGTCAGCCATCAGGGCAGCCAGAAAATAAGCTGAATTCACACTAACCATCAAAAAGGAGGCACTGTCAGTGACCTCCTTTTCTTTTAGTCGGCAGTCGGCCGTTGGCAGTCGGCCACCTGCGCCACGACTGCGGTGGCTAAAAGCAGTCGGCAGTTGGCAGTCGGCCACCTACGCCACGACTGCGGTGGCTAAAAGCAGTCGGCAGTTGGCAGTCGGCCACCTACGCCACGACTGCGGTGGCTAAAAGCGGTCGGCAGTTGGCAGTCGGCCACCTACGCCACGGCTGCGGTGGCTAAAAGCAGTCGGCAGTTGGCAGCTTTAGTTTTCAGGAGACTGCTGACTGCAGACTGATGACTCTACCTGACAACTACCCATCTGCGGACAGTATGACGTCCTGGTGCTTCGCCCTCCCTGCGGAGGCTGAGCCTGATACTGTAAACGCCCGGGGCCACTGCCACTGACGGATTCCAATCTACAGTCTGCATCCCGGGTTCGCAGAACCGGTCAAGGAGATTGGCCACCAGCCTGCCATCGGATGACCAGACAGTGAGTTCAGCATGGGCAGGTGACTCAACAAGGAATGCTACCCTTCCGGCAGTTGTGACAGGATTGGGCCAGAGGATCATCTCAGTCTCTTCATACCGGTTGTCATCTATGCCTGTGGGTGAGATCACCATTGCATCGTCAAAGTACATAACACCCGTCATGACCCCTGCAGACCGCTGCCTGACCACCAGGCTGTGATACTGCCATTCTCCGCTGCCGCC
>WOYI011283212.1_pt1 | contig 84963 bp, 80 predicted proteins | sample 6423411 | NCBI WGS metagenome assembly WOYI01 (sample SAMN13441803, study PRJNA592873) | oil field metagenome | biome: oil field; feature: oil-well bore; material: oil-contaminated soil; isolation source: oil-contaminated soil from oil-well borehole | place: Germany: Wietze | collected 2016-10-18 ...
AATCGAGACAAGCCAACCAGCAATACCCGTTACATTAGACGCGACACGCTACTAGCGTGATGAGGCTCCGCTGAGCGCGCGCCACCGTAGGATCGGACCGTGACCACAGCCGTTGTCGGCGCACCCGGATCCCCGCGTCGCTACCTCCACTCGCTGTGGCTCCTGTCGGCTCGCGACCTCCGCGTGCGCTATTCGACCAGCGCTCTGGGGTACCTCTGGTCGGTACTGGATCCGCTCGTGATGAGCCTCATCTACTGGTTCGTCTTCACCCAGGTCTTTCAGCGCGGCGACATCGGCGCGCAGCCCTACATCGTCTTCCTGATCTCAGGTCTGCTGCCCTGGGTGTGGTTCAACGCAGCGGTCACGGACTTCACGCGCGCATTCCACAAGGATGCCCGACTCGTACGCTCGACGGCGATTCCGCGCTCGATCTGGGTCAACCGGATCGTCTTGAGCAAGGGGATCGAGTTTCTCTTCTCGCTCCCGGTGCTGGCGGTTTTCGCGATCGCCGCGGGGGCCACGGTCGGCTGGGGGCTTCTCCTCCTGCCGGTCGCGGTCCTCTTGCAGCTGATGCTCCTCGTGGGCCTCGGCCTGCTTGTCGCCCCCCTGTGCGTGATGTGGGGCGACCTCGAGCGCACGACACGGCTGATCCTGCGCGCGCTCTTCTACGCGTCGCCGATCATCTACGGAGTCACCGACCTGCCGGGCATCGTCGCCCAGCTCGCCGTGTTCAATCCGCTCGCCGGGATCTTCACGCTCTATCGCGTGGGCCTGTTCCCGGAGGAATGGGACCCGCTGGCGGTCGGCATCGGTGCCGGGATGAGCATCGGGATCCTGGCGCTCGGGATCCTCGTGTTCCGGCGCCTCGAACGCGCCGTCCTGAAGGAACTCTGATGGCGGACGTCGCGATCGAAGTATCCGGCCTCGGCGTGCGCTTTCGCCGCAACCGGCGTGGCCGACGTTCGCTGAAGGACCTGTTCGCGGGTTCTGCGCGCCGCACGCGCCCCGATGAGTTCTGGGCCCTCCGGGACGTGTCCTTCGACGTGAAGCACGGCGAGGCGATCGGCGTGGTCGGCCGCAACGGCCAGGGGAAGTCGACTCTTCTCAAGCTCGTGGCCGGGGTGCTGCTGCCCGACGAGGGATCGGTCGAAGTCCACGGGGGAGTGGCGCCGCTCATCGAGATCACCGGAGGGTTCGTGGGCGACCTCACGGTGCGCGAGAACATCCGGCTCACGGCGGGGCTGCACGGGATGTCGGCCGCTGAAGTGGCGCGCAGGTTCGATGGCATCGTCGATTTCGCCGAGCTCGGCGACTTCGTCGAGATGCCGTACAAGCACTTGTCGAACGGCATGAAGGTACGCCTGGCGTTCTCGGTCGTCTCTCAGCTGGACGAGCCGATCTTGCTGGTCGACGAAGTGCTCGCCGTCGGCGACAAGGCGTTCCGGGAGAAGTGCTACCGCCGTATCGATGAACTGCTCGCCGACGGGCGGACACTCTTCTTCGTCAGCCACAACGAGAGGGACCTGCGGCGTTTCTGCACCCGCGGGCTGTACCTCGACAGTGGACGGCTGAAGCTCGACGCTCCGATCGCAGAGGTCCTGGACTCGTACAACGCCGACTCCCACCGCTGAGGTCAGGCGGCGGGCTCCAGCGCCGGCATCGGCTGCCAGTGCGGGTCGCGGGCGATCACGCGCCCATCCTTGAGTCCGCGGAACAGGTTCAAGGTGCCCCGGACCTTGCGCTCGACGAACAACAGCCGGATGAGCTCCTTGCCGAAGGTCAGCGCCGTGCCGGCACCGAACAGGACCGGGCTGTAGACGCCGAGCGCGCGGTGATAGCGCTTGATGTAGGCGCGGTTGCGCATGATGTAGTACCGGTAGGCGTCGCTGGACGCATTCATGTGGCGGATGCCCATGTCCCACTGCTTGATCTCGCGGGTGCGGCGCAGCACGAACTCGTCGACGATGACGGAGGTCGTGTGCCGGGAGGCGAGCCATCCGTAGGTCTGGTCGTCCCAGTAGATGAAGAACCTCGGGTCGGGCAGCCCGATCCGCGCGACGATGTCGCGATGGATGAACATCCCTTCGAAGCAGCCCGAGTTCATCTCCTTGTACCCCGACGCGTCGAAGCCCGACGGCGCGAACGGAATCGGGATGCCCATGCGCTCCGCGATGCGGTACTGCCAGTAGAACTCGCTGCCGTCGTAATCGTAGCGGCGGCCCTGGATGGACTTGAACCGCGGTGCCCACGCGCCCATGCGTGCGAGGCCATCCGTCAGGACCTCGACGTCGTCGTCCATGAGCCAGATCCAGGTGGACCCGAGCTCGTACGCGATGCGCATTCCCTCGCTGAATCCGCCCGACCCGCCCGTGTTCGTGTCGAGTCTGCGATAGACGATCTCAGAGCCGATGCCGTCCCGGAAGGACTCGACCACATCGCCGGTGTCGTCGGTGGAGGCGTTGTCGACGATGACGACGTGCCCGGGCTGCGGGTTCATCACCGAGATCGACTCGAGCAGACGCGTGAGCAGGTGCGCGCGGTTGAACGTCACGATCGCGATCGTCGCGCTCTCGGGAGTGAACGCGACCGGGGCGTCAGGGGAAGCACTCATGGCCCTGGAAGTCTATCCCGGAGCGTGTTGCAGGCCCGCCTCGCCAGGACCCGCGGCATCCAATCGTCGGCGCCACGATCGTGACTGCCCGGCACGCACGGCGGCCAGCGCGAGCAGCAGCCAGCCCGCGCCGGTGAGCACGTACGATTCGAACAGCGAGGTGACCGCCAGGGCGACCAGCACCAGCGGCGTCCAGGCGTAGACGGTCGACCGGCGCTGGCTGGCATCGAGCCAGGAACGAACCAAAGCTGCGCCGCCGACGATGCAGAGGAGCAGGGCCCCCGCCCAGCCGAGCTGCAACAGCACGTCGACGTATGCGTTGAGCGCGCTCCGGTGTGCTTCTTCGAGCAGGATGTTGATCGTCGCGAAGGGCGGCTCGGCGGCCGGCCAGGCACCGAACCAGCCCCAGCCCTGCACCGGCTTCAGACGGATGTAGTACTGCGCGAGCGTCCACAGATCTGTGCGCAGCGCCAGGTCGTCGGCCGCGCCGGTGGTGGTGATGATCGCCGATCGTTGCGCATACAGCGCGATCGCCGACGCGGTGACGGCACCCGCAAGCATCCACTGCAGGGCGCTTCGGCGCGCGATCGGCGCGGCACGCACGAGAGCGAGTGCCCCGCCGGCCACCCCGACGCCGGTCGACAGCACGAGGACGGTGGGGGAGGCCGACAGCAGCGCGAGACCGGCGGCGAGGACGATCGAACCGATGCCGACCGCCGGGCGCACGGACAGAGTGCGCAGCTCGACCGCGAACGTGATGAGCGCGACGACCGCGACGATGCCCAGAGAGTTGCGCGTGCCGAAGATCCCCTGGATCGGCCCCCACGCGGCGAGGTTGCCCTGGATGCCCAAGAAACGCAGTGGAGTGTCCAGCAGGATGCCGGAGAGGATCTCGAGTACGAGCGAGAGCACCAGCGCTGCTCTGAGAACATCACCGAGCGCGCGTACCGTCTGCAGCGTGTCACGGATGTGGCCGATGGTGACGGCCAGGAGGGCGACCCCGATCATCGCGAGCCAGCGCAACAGGCTCGTTCCGGCATCCGTGCTCCAGAAGATGCTGGCGAAGGCCCACGCGCACAGCAGCAGCAGCGATGAGGGCACGAGGCGGACGAGGGAGATCTCGCCGCGCCGGGAGAGGAGGATGCTCACGCCGAGAAGGCAGAGCGCCGTCACGATCGTGACGAGGGTCACGCGCCCCGCGAGGCGCTCGATGAGATGACTGCCGAACATGGCGGCGAACACCGTGAGCGTATAAGCCCGTGCGAAGTCGGCCGACCGGAGAAGCGCCGCCGCGCCGGCGGGCGCGGACGCATCGGGAGCCGCCATCACGTCGGGAGCCGCTCGCCCTGCTCGCCGACCGGACGCTGTTCTGCGGGCCCACGGCTGAGAAGCGGTGTCTGCTTGATCTTGAACGAGAACATGACCAGCAGCATCCAGCCCCAGCCGAGCAGCGGAGTGGATTCCGCGAGTCCCTGCACCAGGAGGAGGGCGGCGACGAGGGGGGGCAGAAGCGTGAGGGCGGAGTATGGGCGATCGGCGACGAAGTCCGAGCGGGGGCGGTCGATCGCGAAGAACCAGGCGCGCCAGCCGAAGGCGAACACCGTCAGCGCCATCAGCGAGACGCCGATCACTCCGAGCTGCAGGAAGACGTCGAGCCACATGTTGTGGGCCTGCATCACGGTGACCCCGTGGTCGACGATCCAGCCGTCGAAGGCCGGGTCGGTCGGGATCCACGGAGTCGAGAACCCCCAGCCCTGCACGGGTCGTTCGGCGGCCCGATCGCCGACGGCCTCCCAGATGCGCTCACGTCCGGAGAGGTCGGAAGAGCGGCCGAGGAGGGCGAACACCCCGTCGCGGGCCACGCACAGAGCGCCCAGACCGCCGAGTGCGATGACGGCATAGGCGAGGTGCAAGCGCGTCCGGACGCCGGCACGCCGGCTCGCGCGCATGATGAGGGCGGCCGCGAGCACCACGGCGACCGCGGCGGCGGCCAGAGTGGCCGTCGCCGAGGCGGCGCGGAAGAAGAGGAAGGCGGCGACCACGATCCACGCGTACAGGAAGGGGCGTCGCGGCGCGCGGGAGGCGATGCGGATCGAGAAGACGACGATGCCCAGCAGCGCGACATAGGCCAGCGCGTTCGCGTTGCCGAAGACACCCTGGATGCGTCCCCCGTCGAAGAGGTTGTCGCGGCTCCACATCTCGATCGGGTCGACGCCCCGCCCGGGTCGCCCGAAGCCGGGCATGACGGGCCCCCCCCAGACGAGCGACACCCAGATCTCGAACGCGAGCGACACGCCGAGAACCCATTTCAGAGCTGAGGCGATCGAGCGCACGAGCTCCCGCCAGGTGAGCACCGAGCCGACGAACATGGCCTGCACCGTCGTGCTCAGCAGCAGGAGGAGGGTCGGGACGGTGGATGCCGGGTACGCGCTCCAGAGGATCGAGCAGGTCGCCCACGCGACGTAGCCCACGGCCAGCCATGGCAGCCGCCGCCACTGCACTCCGGGTCGGAGCACGATCCAGAGGATCATCGAGATCAGGCCCGAGCCGTACGCGACCACCGCGGTCCCCGCGACGCCGAACGCCATCAGCCACGATGTCCCCGCGAACCCGGCCACCAGCACGAAGATGCACCAGGCGCGCACGAGCAGATGCCCGAACTTCTCCCGGATCGGCGCGGCAGGAGGCGCCGAGATCGGATGCAGTGCGTGGGCGGCCATGGTCTGATCAGGCTACCGCCGGCGGGCCGCGGGCCCGGTTCTCCCGCGGCTCTAGGCTGAAGATGTGCTCCTCCCGATCTCGAATACACCCCGCGGCTACTCCTGGGGATCGGCGTCGCTCATTGCGGAGCTGGAGGGCAGGGCTCCCTCGGGCGCTCCCGAGGCCGAGTCCTGGTACGGCGACTATGCCGGGTCGCCGTCGATCGTCGACGACGGAACGGGACGCACGCTCGACGTCGCGCTCGCTGAGGCGGGTGAACCCGCGCTGCCGTATCTGATGAAGCTGCTGGCCGCGGCATCCACCCTGTCGATCCAGGCCCACCCCACGAAAGAGCAGGCCGTGGCAGGGTTCGCGCACGAAGAGGCGCGCGGGATCCCGCGGGATGCCGCTGACCGCCTCTATCGAGATGACAATCACAAGCCGGAGATCATCGTCGCCCTGAGCGGCACCTTCCGTGCGCTGCTGGGTCTGCGCTCCCTGCCGCAGACGCGGCGGCTCGTCGACGCGCTCGGAGACGGCCCGGGGGCCCGGGCGCTCGCCGGCCGGCTGAACGGAGACGACGAGTCCGCGGTGCTGCGCGACGCACTCGCCTGGGCGCTCTCGGGCTCGGCCCCCGTGGCCGAGATCGCGGCGGAGCTTGCCGCTGCCGCGTCGCCGGAGTTCACCGGGGAGCTCGAGGTCCTGTGCACGATCGCGGCCGCCTTCCCCGGAGACCCCGGCCTGGTGGTCGCGCTGCTGATGAATCTCGTCGTGCTGCAGCGAGGAGAGGCGGTCTTCGCCCCCGCGGGTGTGCTGCACGCGTATCAGGACGGCCTGGGAGTCGAGCTCATGGCGGCCAGCGACAACGTCCTGCGCGGCGGGCTGACCCGCAAGCACATCGACGTCCCCGAACTCCTCCGCATCGTCGACACGACGCCGGGACCGGTGCCGCTGGTCGCCGCGCGATGGGTCGCCCCCGGCGTCGAGGTGTTCGAGGTCGACGTCCCGGACTTCGCGCTCACGCGCGTCACGGTCGTGGGCGTGGCCATCCCGCTCACCCTCATGGGGCCGGCCATCGTGCTCGCCGTCCGAGGGACGGTCGAGGTCGCCGCGGGCGCGGCATCCGTCGTGCTCGTGCCCGGACGCGCCGCCTATCTGTCTGCGCGTGACGGCGACGCGGTCCTCACGGGTTCCGGCGAGGCGTTCGTCGCGACGCCCGGTCGTCGCTGACCGTCTCGGGTGGTCGCGACACGCCGTGCAGGGCCGGAAAAGCTTCACTTCCGTATTGAGGGTTTACGATCTGCGACTTGACCCCGTGGAATGACAAGGGTGTAATTATCACAACACGCGCACCAGCGTGAGGGGAAACAGTGGGGAGAGCGATATGGCTGGGTACCGTTCCGGCGTTCCCGACGACTGGTTCGTCGACCCGGTCAATCTCGGGGTCCCCGGGGTGCGGCGACCGGTCGAGGGCGAACGCGACGCCACGCTGTCATGGCAGTCCGAGGCGCTGTGCGCACAGACCGATCCGGAGGCTTTCTTTCCGGAGAAGGGTGGATCCACCCGCGACGCGAAGCGCATCTGCACGACGTGCGACGTGCGCGGTGAGTGCCTCGATTACGCGCTGAGCAACGACGAGCGTTTCGGCATCTGGGGCGGGCTCAGCGAGCGAGAACGTCGCAAGATCAAGCGTCGCGCCTGATCCGCTCGATCGATCTCGGGACTCGCGGCGGATGGGCGTTGGTGCTCGTCCCCCGCGCTTAGGCTGACTCCGTCATGCCCGCCAGAGTTCACGCGCTGCTGGTCGTGCGCCCCGACGGGCGCGTGCCCGCCGATCTGCATCTGCAGCGGACGCTTGCTGCTCTTCGAGAACAGTCGCGCCCGCTCGACGTGCTGACCATCGTGCTGTGCGGGACGGATGCCGTCATCTCGCGGCTCGCCGCCGACTCCGGAGCGGAGGGGGTGATCGCCGCCGACCGGCGGACCTCTTTCGCCGAGGCCGTTTCGATGGGGAGCCGGCGGATCGACGGCGACGCAGTGTGGCTGCTGGCGCAAGACACCGCGCCCGCGCCCGATGCCCTCGTCCGCCTCGCGGGCGCGCTCGAGACCGCTCCCTCCGTCGCCGTCGCAGCACCCAAGCTCGTCCGCTGGGACGACGCCGGTCAGATCGTCTCGCTCGGCACCTCGATGACTGCGCTCGGACGCACGGTGCAGCTCGCCGAAGGGGAACTGGATCAGGGGCAGCACGACTCCCGCGAAGACGTGATGGGCGCCGACGCCCGCGGCCTGCTCGTGCGGACGGCCGCGTGGCGCGAGCTCGACGGCATCGATGCGGCGCTGGCCGGCGCCGACGAAGGGCTCGACCTGGGCGTGCGTGCCCGGCTCCGCGGGGACCGCGTGGCCATCGTGCCCGGCGCGGTGATCGCCGTCGCGGGCGACGGCGTCGCCGGGGCGCCGGTCTCATCCGCAGCCTGGGGGCGACGCGCGTATGCCGGGCGGACCGCGCAGCTGCACCGGCGTCTCGTCTACGCCCCGGGACCGGCGGTCCCACTGCACTGGCTGAGCGTTCTTCCGCTCGCGTTTCTCCGGACGCTCGGGCACCTTCTGGCAAAGCGACCAGGGCAGATCGGTCCGGAATGGGCATCCGCCGCGACCGCTGTCGCGCGGTTGGGTCCCGTGCAACGGGCGCGATCACGCATCCGCCGTACGCGCCGATCGAGCTGGGCGCAGCTCGCGCCGCTCCGGGTGACCTCTTCGGAGCTGCGTCAGCGGTTCGACTCCGATTCGTCCCGTGCGGTCGGTCCCGGCCGCAGCGAACTGCGCTTTTTCAGCGGCGGCGGGGCATGGATCTTCCTTGCCTTCCTCGCCGTATCGATCATCGTGTTCACGTCACTTCTCACGTGGCCCGTGCTCGCCGGCGGGGCTCTCGCGCCGCTTCGAGCGACGGTCGGGCAGCTGTGGGCCGACGCCGCGAGCGGGCCCCGCGCGCTGGGCTGGGCGACCTCCGGGCCGGCCGACCCCTTTGCCGCGCTGATCGCCGCGATCGGGTCGCTCTGGCCCGCGGCGCCCTCGCGGGCTCTCGTCGTCCTGTGGATTCTCGCGATGCCGCTGGCCGCTCTCGGCGGGTGGTTCGCCACGACGCGTGTGAGCGAGCGCAGCGGCCTTCGCGCACTCGGCGCGGCCGGGTGGGCGCTGGCGCCGATGTTCCTCGCCGCACTGACCGAGGGTCGCCCGACCGGCGTGCTCGTGCACCTCCTGCTGCCCTGGTTGGTGTTCACTGCGGCAGCCGCTCATCGCTCGTGGAGCGCGGCCGCCGTCGCCTCGGTCATCGCCGTTCTCGTCCTCGCCTGTGCCCCGTCTCTCGCGCCGGCTCTGCTGCTCCTCTGGGTTCTTGCGATCGTGCTCACCGTGACACTCCGCCGCGGCGCCGGTCTTGGCCGGGTGATCTGGCTCCTCGTTCCGACCGCGGTGATCTTCGCTCCGCTCGTGTGGACGCGTGTGCGCGCCGGCGACCCCTGGTCGCTGCTCGCCGACCCGGGAGTGCCCCTGGCACCCGAGGCGCGCATCGACCTCGTGCGACGGATCTTCCTCGCCGCTGGATTTCCCGGTACGGATGCCGGCGGCTGGGCTGCTGCGACCGGCTCGTCCGCCGTGTGGATCACCCTCGCGGTCGCACCGCTTCTTCTGCTCGCGCTGCTCGCCCCGGCCCGCGGACGCCTGATCCCGGCATCCGTCCTGCTGGTGACCGCTCTCGTGGGCCTCGCGACGGCGACCCTCGCGATCGGCGTGGTGCTGAGCTCGGACGGAACCGAGCCGGTGGGCCTCTGGCCCGGCGCAGCGCTCAGCCTCTACTGGTTCGGCCTGCTCGGTGCGGCGCTGACGACTCTCGATCTCTGGCGGGTCCGTGTCCGGGTCCGCGGATCCGTCGCCGCCGCGATCGTGATTGTGCTCGCCGTGGCCGCGGTGCCCGCGCTGACCGCCCCGCTGCGCGGCGCATCGGCTCTCATCGAGGGCTCGGCCAGCACGCTCCCGGCCTACGTCGCCGCGGAGGGGCGCGCTGGCTCGGATCGAGCCACGTTCGTGATCACGCCGACCTCGGGAGGCGCTGTCGTCGACGTCGTGTGGGGTGGGACGGCCGCTCTCGGAGGTCAGTCCACGCTCCGTTCGGCCCGGACGTCGCCGGACGCCGGTGACCGCGAGGCTGCGCAGGTGGCCGCGGCGCTGATCGCCGACCCCGAGGGAGATGCCGTGGACCGCCTGGCAGCCCACGGTGTTGCGTTCGTGATGCTCGGCGATGACGGGTCGGCGGACTCCGACGACGCGCGAGAGCTGCGCATCCAGGCGATCACCTCGCTCGACCAGCGGGACGACCTGGAGAAGGTCGGCGAGACCGCCAAGGGTCTGCTGTGGCGGGTTTCGGCCGGCGTCGCCGAGCGGACCGCGCCGTCGGCCGTGCAGCAGGCGGATGCGGGCCGCACGGCCGCTCTGCAGCTCGGGATCGTCGCCGTCGCCCTGTTGCTCGCCGTCCCCACGCGCCGCTCGCTCACCGACGCGCGGCGCTGGCCGCGGGTCATCGGCATCGGCGCAGGGCGGCGACGATGACCAGCACACGGGTCGCTCGGACTCCGCGCAGGCAGGTGATCGTGGGCACCGTCGTCGCGATGGCCATCGCGGTCGGCGGGGTGGGCACCGTGCTCACGGCGTGGCCCGGCCTTTCCCGCGAACCGGCGGCGATCACTGCCGCTCCGGCCGCGACAGCATCGGTGGCGACCTGCGGCGGACCTCTTCTGGCGGCGGGGCGGGAGTCCGCCGCCGCCGCGCTGGCGGACGCCGCGGCACAGCGTGTCGTGTTCGGAGCATCGGACGGAGCCGTGCCCACGTCGAGGCAGCTCACGGCAGCGAGCGTGATCGGGGGCGGGGGACCGCTCGCCGTGACCGCCGAACCCGTCGACGGCGCACGGACCGATGTGGCCGCGGCGGGATCCGCGCAGATCGATGAGACGGACTTGCGCGGGTTCGCGGCATCCGCCTGCACGCGGGCGACGATGGAATCCTGGCTGGTCGGCGGCTCGGCGGCCACGGGAGCCGCCGACCTCGTCGTCCTGGCCAATCCGGGCGATGTGGCCGCGCGCGTGACGCTCACCGTCTATGGCGCCGAGGGCGCATCGACGCCGGCCGCCGGTGCCGACCTGCGCGTTGCAGCCGGCGCGCAGCGCGTGATCGCGCTGGCTGCCCTGGCGCTCGGCGAGGAGAGTCCGACCATCCGCGTCACGGCGGCCGAGGCTCCCGTGCGTGCGTCGCTGCAGACCAGCCTCACCCGGGTTCTGGTCCCCGTCGGTGTCGATCAGGTCACCGCGACGACGACGCCGGCGCGCGACCTCGTGATCCCGGGATTCGCGATCGCCCAGGAGCCGGGAGCGGCCGACGTGAGCGACGTCGCGGCGTTCGTGAGGCTGCTGTCCCCGAGCGCGCCGGCGACAGCGAGCGTCACGGTGTGGAGCGACGCCGGCCAGGTCGGCGATGCCGTGTCGGTCGACCTCGCGGCCGGTGTGCCGCTCGAGCTCGAACTCGCCGGGCTGCCGGTGGGCGTCTACACCGCGCGCATCACGTCGAGCGCCCCCATGACCGGTGCCGTGTGGAGCACGTCCGGCTCCGGCGGCGAATCCGATTTCGCATGGTTCGTCGCCGCGCAGGAGCTCGCCGCTCCCGCGCTCGTCGCCGTCGCGGCCGGGCCATCGCCGACGCTGACCGTGACCTCATCCAGCGACACCGATCGGCGGGTCCGGCTCGTCGCCGGGGCCGGGGCCGGCTCTGTCGAGGAGATTGTCGTGCCAGCCGGGCGCGCGGTGTCGGTCCCGCTCCAGAGCGATCGGGTCTACCAGGTCATCCCCGACGGCGACGGAGTACGAGCGGCAGTCGCCTACGCCGGACCCGGCCGGCTCGCCGGCTACCCCGTGTCAGCCGGCGATGTCGCGGCAGCATCGCTCGAGGTGTTCCCGCGTTGAGCGGGTCCGGCCGGCTCAGATGAAGCGGAAGCGGTCGGGACCGAGGTCCCAGGGGTCACGCCCCAGATACTCGGCCGCCGCGCGGAAGACGCAGCTCTCGATCGTCATGCGACGGTGCAGTTCATCATCGCGGTGCAGGTGGCTCAGACGCTCGATCGGCAGCCGGTAGAGGATGATGCGTCGCTCGTCGGTCAGCACCGTCCAGCGCGGAATGCCCTCGTCGTCCGATGCCGGCGGCATGGCGCCCACCTCGAAACGGATGTCGCGCAGTTCGGGCCATGCGCTCCGCAAGAACTCGGCGGCCGTTCCGACCGTGAGGTCGAAACGCTCAGCGCGCGTCTCGAGTGGGGGGAGCGGGGGACGCACGACCGGGCTGCGATCGTCGCGTCCGTGTCGGCCATGCCGCGTCGGCCGACGGGGCGGCTGTGCCGCGCGCCGTCTCACGAGAGCCGCATCCGTGACATGCTGCCATTCTAGTCGGCGGCGCGGCATCCGAACCGGAGCACCGGCGCCGAGTACCGTGGGCACGATGCGCGAGAGACTCTGCTCCAAGGTGGCCTGTGCCCGTGAGGCCGTGACGACGCTGACCTACGACTACGGCGATCAGATGGCCGTCGTGGGTCCGCTCGGCGGTGCGGGAGCCCCGCACGCGCACGACCTCTGTGCCATCCATACCGACCGGATGTCGTTCCCGAAGGGCTGGACGGTCGTGCGGCACGAAACACTGCGCGTCTGAGACTCCTTCGCGTGGCAGAATTGCCGGATGCCGACACCCGCCTCGCCCGCTTCTCTCCTCGACCACGCCCAGGACTTCGTCGTCGCCGACCTGTCTCTCGCTGAGGCAGGACGGCACCAGCTGCGGCTTGCCGAGAACGAGATGCCCGGCCTCATGGCCCTCCGCGCCGAGTTCGGTCCCACTCAGCCGCTCGCGGGAGCCCGGATCGCGGGATCGCTGCACATGACGGTGCAGACGGCCGTACTGATCGAAACCCTCGTGGCGCTCGGCGCCAAGGTGCGCTGGGCCAGCTGCAACATCTTCTCGACGCAGGATGAAGCGGCGGCGGCGGTCGCCGTCGGCCCCCACGGCACCGTGGAGAACCCCGCCGGGATCCCGGTTTTCGCCTTCAAGGGCGAGACGCTGGAGGAGTACTGGGCGCTCGCAGACCGCATCTTCGACTGGTCGGCCGAGGGCTACGCGGGCCCGAACCTCATTCTCGACGACGGCGGCGACGCGACGCTCCTCATCCATCGTGGCGTGGAGTTCGAGAAGGCCGGCGCAGTCCCCGATGCGGGCGACGGCGACTCGACCGAGTACCGGATCGTCCTGGAGACCCTGCGGGCGAGCCTCGCCCGCGACCCCCAGCGATTCACGCGGATGGCCGCGGACATGATCGGTGTGACGGAAGAGACCACCACGGGTGTCCACCGCCTGTACGAGCTGCACGCCGCCGGCGGACTGCTGTTCCCGGGGATCAATGTCAACGACTCGGTGACGAAGTCGAAGTTCGACAACAAGTACGGCATCCGTCACTCCCTGCCCGACGGGATCAACCGCGCCACCGACGTTCTCGTCGGCGGCAAGGTCGCGTTCATCGTGGGATACGGCGATGTGGGCAAGGGTGCCGCCGAGGCGCTGCGAGGCCAGGGCGCCCGGGTCATCATCGGTGAGGTCGATCCGATCTGCGCTCTTCAGGCCGCGATGGACGGATTCCAGGTCGCCAAGCTCGACTCGGTCATCGGCGACGTCGACATCCTCATCACCGGCACGGGCAACACCCGCGTCGTCACGAAGGAGCACCTTCAGTCGCTCAAGCACCTGGCGATCGTCGGCAACGTGGGCCACTTCGACGACGAGATCGACATCGCGGGCCTGGAGGCCCTGCCGGGAGTCGAGAAGATCGAGATCAAGCCGCAGGTCCACGAGTACCGGATGCCGGGCGGCCACAGCATCCTGGTGCTGTCGGAGGGACGACTTCTCAACCTCGGCAATGCCACGGGTCACCCGTCGTTCGTGATGAGCGCGTCTTTCACCAACCAGGTGCTCGCGCAGCTGGAGCTCTACACCAAGCCGGAGGACTACCCCGTCGGCGTCTACGTGCTGCCGAAGGTGCTCGACGAGAAGGTCGCGCGGCTGCACCTGGCGGCGATCGGCGTTGAGCTCACCGAGTTGACCGAGGAACAGGCCCGCTACATCGGCGTGCCGGTCGAAGGTCCTTACAAGCTCGATCACTACCGCTACTGATCCGACGACGCGTCGGAGATCGTTCACCGCGGAGTCGGGAAGATTTGTTTTGATCCGGTCAAAACAAGCGTAGGCTGAAGGCATGGTCGCCGCCCACGTCTACGCTCCCGCGGCTGAGGCGTTGCGGGGCGCCGGACTGCGGCTGACCGAACCGCGTGCGGCCGTCTACGACGCTCTCGCCGCTCGCCCCCACGCGAGCGCGGAAGACCTGTATGCGCACGTGCTGCCGCGGGTGCCGAGCACCAGCCGGCAGTCGGTGTACAACGCGCTGAGTGACTTCGCCGAGGCCGGCCTCGTCCGGCGGATCGAGCCGGCCGGCCGATCGATGCTCTTCGAACTGCGCGTCGACGACAATCACCACCACCTGGTCTGCAGCGTATGCAATGCCGTCGAGGACGTCGATTGCGTCGTCGGCGCGGCACCGTGTCTGGAGCCGGGCGAGGCGCACGGCTTCGCGATCGAATCCGCCGAAGTCACCTTCTGGGGCATCTGCCCAGCGTGCGCCATCCCGCATCCCTGAACCACCCGAATCCCCGAGGAAGGAACATCATGCCCGAACGCGATGACAGCGTCGCTCCGATCGGCGAGAACCCGACGGACATCGATCAGTCCCGCACCGTCACCGACACCGCAGAGGCGAAGGCTGAGGAAGCGGCGACGTGCCCCGTCATCCACGCACAGCCGCACCCGACGTCGGGCTCGGCCAACAGCGTGTGGTGGCCCAATCGGCTGAACCTGCGGATCCTGAAGAAGAACCCCGCGGAGGCGAACCCGCTCGGCGGCGACTTCGACTACCGCGCCGCCTTCGCCGCGTTGGATCTCGCCGCGGTCAAGAGCGAGATCAACGAGCTCCTCACCACCTCGCAGGACTGGTGGCCTGCTGATTTCGGCAATTACGGGCCCCTCATGATCCGGATGGCGTGGCACTCCGCCGGCACGTACCGCGTCATGGACGGACGCGGCGGCGGCGGCGGCGGGCAGCAGCGGTTCGCTCCGCTGAACAGTTGGCCCGACAACGTCGGCCTCGACAAGGCGCGGCGCCTGCTCTGGCCCGTGAAGAAGAAGTACGGTCAGGCGATCTCGTGGGCCGACCTCATTATCCTCGCCGGCAACGTCGCGCTCGAGAACATGGGCTTCGAGACCTTCGGCTTCGGCGGCGGTCGCCCCGATGTCTGGGAGCCGGACGACGATGTGTATTGGGGTCCCGAGACCACCTGGCTCGGTGACGAGCGGTACACGGGCGAGCACGATCTCGAGAGGCCCCTCGCGGCCGTGCAGATGGGTCTCATCTACGTCAACCCGGAGGGCCCGAACGGGAACCCCGACCCGGTGGCCTCGGCGCGCGACATCCGCGAGACGTTCGCGCGCATGGCGATGAACGACGAAGAGACCGTGGCCCTCATCGCCGGCGGCCACACCTTCGGCAAGACGCACGGCGCGGCGCCCGACTCCTACCTCGAGGAGAACCCCGAGGCCGCGGGCTTGGAAATGCAGGGACTCGGCTGGAAGAACAACTACGGCTCCGGCAAGGGCGACGACCAGATCACGTCGGGCCTCGAAGTCACCTGGACGTACCACCCCACCCGGTGGGACAACGAGTTCTTCCACATTCTCTACGCCTACGAGTGGGAGCTCTTCACCAGCCCGGCGGGCGCGCAGCAGTGGCGTCCCGTGAGCGGCGGCGGCGCCGACATGGTTCCGCTGGCCCACTCCGGCGGCCGCCGCGAGCCGCGCATGCTGACGAGCGACCTGGCCCTGCGGATGGATCCCGAGTACGACAAGATCTCGCGCCGGTTCAAGGATGACACGCAGGCCTTCGCCGACGCGTTCGCCCGCGCCTGGTTCAAACTCACCCACCGCGACATGGGGCCCATCGAGCGCTACGTCGGCCCTGAGGTTCCCGCTGAGGAGCTCATCTGGCAGGACCGCGTGCCGGCCGTGGATCACGAACTGATCGACGCAGCGGCTGCCGCGGCGCTGAAGGCCAGGATCCTCGAATCCGGTCTCACCATCGCCGAGCTCGTCGGGGTCGCGTGGGCGGCGGCATCCACCTTCCGCGGCAGCGACAAGCGCGGTGGTGTCAACGGCGCCCGCATCCGACTGGCACCGCAGAAGGACTGGGAGGTCAACAACCCGGCGCAGCTGCAGAAGGTGCTCGGTGTTCTCGGCGGTATCAAAGCCGACGTCGACGCGACCGGTGCGAAGGTGTCGCTGGCGGACCTGATCGTCCTGGCGGGGAACGCGGCCGTCGAGAAGGCGGCGGCGGATGCCGGGGTGACGGCCGAGGTCGTCTTCCACCCCGGTCGCACCGATGCGACGGCGGAGCAGACGGATGAGGAGTCGTTCGGCTATCTCGAGCCCGCTGCCGACGGGTTCCGCAACTACCTTGGCCCGCTGGCCATGGCCTCCGGGCTGCCCGCGGAGCATCTGCTCGTCGACAGGGCGAACCTGCTGACGCTCACCGCGCCCGAGATGACCGTGCTGGTCGGCGGCCTGCGTGCGCTCGGCGCGAACTGGGACGGATCGTCGTACGGCGTCTTCACGGATCGAAGGGGAGTGCTCACGAACGATTTCTTCGTGAACCTGCTCGATCTCGGTACGACGTGGACCCCGCTCGATCCCGGCAAGCACGCCTTCACCGGCAGCAAGGACGGCTCCGGAGAGGACGTCGGCGTCGGCACTCGCGTCGATCTGCTGTTCGGGTCGAACTCGGAGCTGCGGGCGCTCGCCGAGGTGTACGCCTCTGACGACGCGCACGAGAAGTTCGTCCGTGATTTCGCCGCCGCGTGGGGCAAGGTCATGGAGCTCGATCGCTTCGATCTGCACGCGTAGCCACACCCCTTGAATGAAGGTCCGCTCCGGATCCGGAGCGGACCTTCATTCGGTGACGCTGCGGCTCCGTCACAGACCGGTCCGCTACTGTGGCAGTGCGCCGACCTCTCGGCACCTGGCACCGGCCGAACCCCGAAGGACGAACGAAGCCCATGACCGCTCGGATTCTCGTTGTCGATGACGACACCGCTCTGGCGGAGATGATCGGCATCGTCTTGCGCACCGAGGGATTCGACCCGGTCTTCTGCGCCGATGGTGGCGCCGCGCTCGAAACCTGGCGGGCAGAACGTCCGGAGCTCGTGTTGCTGGACCTCATGCTGCCCGGGATGGACGGGATCGAGATCTGCACCCACATTCGTGCCGAGTCCGGCGTGCCGATCATCATGCTCACGGCCCGCACGGATACCGCCGATGTCGTCCGGGGGCTCGAATCGGGGGCCGATGACTACATCGTCAAGCCGTTCAACCCCAAGGAGCTGGTCGCCCGCATCCGCACGCGTTTGCGCCCGGCATCCACTCTTGACGCCGTGACCCTGCGGATCGGCGACGTGAGCGTCGACGTCGCCGCGCACGAGGTCAGGCGCGGCAGCACGATGATCGCGCTCACCCCGCTGGAGTTCGAGCTGCTCGTGGCCCTGGCGTCCGCTCCGCAGCAGGTGTTCTCCCGCGAAATGCTGCTCGAGCAGGTGTGGGGTTATCACTACAAGGCAGATACTCGACTGGTGAACGTGCATGTCCAGCGTCTCCGCGCAAAAGTCGAGATCGACCCCGACAACCCCAAGATCGTCACGACGGTCCGTGGCGTCGGCTACCGCGCAGGCGCGGTCGCCTGACCGTCCGGACACGTTCCCGGTCCGATGTCCGCCACGAGCTCCACCGTCACGCTTCCGGGCGATTGGCGTGGGTGGCGCGACTGGCGGTCGTGGCCGAAGCGGGTCGGGTACGCCTGGCAGCGTTCCCTGCGCTTCCGCACGCTGGCGCTGACGCTGGGACTCACCGCGCTGACCGTTCTGATCGCGTTCGTGACGATGGCCCTGGCCATCCAGAACGACCTGTTCGAGTCGCGCGTCCAGCAGGCGCAGCAGGCTGTCGAGCGGGCCACGCAGTCTGCGCAACGATCCTTGGATGTCGCCCAGCCCGAGGGTGATCCCGACGCGCTGCGCCTCCTCATGGAGAACGCGACCGATGCCATCTCCCGTCAGGCGGGCACCGACCTGATCGCCGCGTTCCGCATCGCGTCGGAGCCCTCGCAGATCGCCCCGCAGGACTTCACGAAGGGCGGCATGGAACCGGAGCTGCTCACCGCGGGGCTGCGGGCCGCCGTCCAGCGCGACGCCGAGCAGCAGTGGTGGCAGTCGATCGCGATCCCAGATGACGACGGAGGGGCGGTGCCGGGGATCGTGATCGGGCAGCAGCTGGTGTTCCCCGAGGTCGGCGCGTACGAGTTCTACTTCGCCTATGACCTGGCCTCGGAAGCCGGGACGCTGCGCTTCGTGCAGATCACGCTGTGGCTCGTGGGACTGGGGCTCGTCGTGCTGATCGGCGTGATCTCGTGGCTTGTGCTGAGGTCGGTCACGGTGCCGATCGCGCAGGCCGCCGAGACCAGTGCGGTTCTGGCCGCGGGTGATTTCGGCGTGCGCCTCCCGGTTCGCGGCCAGGACGAGTTCGCGACGCTCGGCCGCTCCTTCAACGCGATGGCCGACAGCATCGAGGCCCAGATAAAGGAACTGGCCGAACTTTCGCTCGTGCAGCAGCGGTTCGTCTCGGACGTGTCGCACGAGCTGCGCACACCGCTGACGACCATTCGCCTCGCGAGTGACATGCTCAACGACCAGCGCGAAAGCCTGGATCCGACGATGGCGCGCGCCGCCGAGCTGCTGCACGCACAGGTGGAGCGCTTCGAGACGCTCCTCACCGACCTCCTCGAGATCAGCAGGTACGACGCCGGCTCGGTGCATCTCGAGAACGAGCCCACGAGCCTGGCGCACCTGGCCGAAGACGTCATCGCCTCGATGCAGCAACTGGCCGAACAGCACGGCACCGAGGTGCGCTTGGTCGCCCCCGGGGGGTATTCACCCGTTGAGATGGATCCGAGACGGGTGCGGCGGATAGTCCGCAACCTCCTCGGCAACGCGATCGAACACGGCGAGGGTCGGCCGATCGTCGTCACCGTTGACAGCAATCAGCGCGCTGTCGCGCTGGGCGTGCGCGACTACGGGCTCGGGATGAGCGCCGCTGATGCCGAGCGGGTCTTCGACCGGTTCTGGCGCGCCGATCCGTCGCGCAAGCGCACGATCGGCGGGACCGGCCTCGGCCTGTCCATCGCCCTCGGCGATGCGCGTCTGCACGGCGGCACGCTCGCGGTGTGGTCCGAGCCTGGCCGCGGCACGAACTTCGTGCTGACACTGCCTCATCGCGGCCGGGCCGTGGGAGGGGCCTCGCCGGTCGCTCTCGATCCTGGCGATGACGACGCCGCCGAGTATTTCGGTCGCGATCGACCCGTCGCCGCGCCGGGCAAGGGAGTGGGAACATGACGCGCGCGCACTCCTCTGCGGTTCTTGCCGGTCTCGGCATCCTGCTCACCCTCATTCTGAGCGCCTGCGCCGGTCTTCCGACGGTGGGTCCCGTCAACGTCGGGCTGTCGGTGACCGAGGGCGAGGCGGACGGCGACTTCGTCTTCATTCCCGATGGTCCTGCCGCCGGCGCGACACCGCAGCAGATCGTCGAGGGGTTCATCGCGGCGGGGTCGGGACCGCGCGGCAACTGGGCGACGGCGAGGGAGTTCCTCTCCGACAGCGCCAAGGCGCTGTGGAAGCCCCAGGCCGGTGTCACGGTGTACAACCCGGGGGAGCGGCGGCTCGTGCAGGTCGCGAACGACGAGTTCGTGCTGTCTGTGTCGCCTCTCGCACGGGTCGACGATACGGGTGCGCTGTCTTCGGTGGTCGAAGACGGTGAGATTCCCCTGGGGTTCTCCCTGGCGCAGCGGAGCGATGGACAGTGGCGCATCGCGCAGGCGCCCGACGGTATCGTGCTCGATCAGAACCGGTTCCGCGCTGTTTTCGGCGGCTACGCCCTGATGTACTTCGATCCGACCTGGTCGACGCTCGTGCCGGACGAGCGGTGGTTCCCGAAGTCCTATGCCGCGACGAACATCGCTCAGGCGCTGGTCGACGGCGCACCGAGCCCGTGGCTGACCGGCGCCGTCGCGACCGCTTTCACGGATGGCGCACGACTGGCTCAGCCTTCCGTGCCGCTGCGCTCCGGCGGTGTGGCGGAGGTCGTGCTCGAGGAGGGCGCGCGGGCACTCGAGGCGACCGTGCTGGATCGCATGCGAACACAGCTTGAGGCGAGCCTCGCCAGCGCGGGCGTGATCGGCGTCGACATGCTGGTGGGTGATGAGCTGCTCCGCGCGGGCACCGTCGCGGTGCGCTCGACGCGCGTCGATGCCCGTCCGCTCGTGCGCACTGCCGACGCCTTCGGCTTTCTCTCGGGTTCGGTCGTCGAGCGGATCGACGGGCTCTCCTCGGCGGTCGAAGCCGTCGACGCGGTCCAGATCGACGTGGACGCCGACCGCACCAGCGCCGCCGTTCTGATGTCCGATGGAGCGGTCGCCGGAGTCCGGGCCGACGGAGCCATGCTCGTCGTGGACGATCGGCAAGGGCTGCTCGCGCCGTCGATCGACCCGTACGGGTACATCTGGTCGGTCCCGGCCGACAGGCCAGCCGCCGTCCATGCCGCCGCGCCTGACGGCACGATCGTCGAGGTCGCCGGCGCTTGGCCCGGAGCCGTGCGGATCATCTCGATGCACGTCTCGCGCGACGGCACGCGAGTGGCGGCCGTCGTCCGCGACGGCGCGCGCGACGCGCTCTGGGTGGCGGGCATCCTGCGCGACAGAGAAGGCGCCCCGACAGCGCTCGGCGAGCGGTCCGTGCTCGCCGTGCTGCCCGGTGCCGGCGCACAGGTCGCATGGTCGGATGCCGCTCTCGTCGCCGTCGTGTACACGCTCGACGGGGTGACGTCCCTCTGGGAGCAGCCGCTGGGTGGGTTCGGCTCGTCAACACGCACGCCCGATCAGGTGACGACCGTCGCCGGAGGCAATCAGTCCGGAACCGCGCGACTGCGCGACGCAGCGGGCGATCTCTACACCCAGAGTGGCGCGAACTGGCAGCATCTTGCATCGGGTGTCCTCGTTCTTGCGACGCAGCAAGGCTCACCCCGCTGACTTCGCCTCCACAGGGCACGTGGTGCCGGGCTCCCTCCACGGATCCGCCCGCTCGCGTACACCTCGAGACGGCGCGGTGCACAGTCGGAGGATGCCCCCCTCTTCACACGTGCGCGCAGTCGTCGTCGATGCCCTTGCTGACGCCCTGGGCGTGGTCTTCCCGACGTGGTGCGCGGGGTGCGCTGAACCGGACGTGTCGCTGTGCGGAGCATGCCGATCGGAGTTGGCTTTCCGCGGACTCACGCGTCGTCTCGGGCGGATGCCGGTCACCAGTGCAGTGGCCTTCGAGGGGCCGGCTGCCCGCATGATCCGCGCGTTCAAGGAAGAGGGACGCACGGCGCTGGCGCGCACGCTCGGACCGTTGCTTGCGAGCGCGGCCGTCGGCTACGGCGACGCCGTCGTCGTCCCGGTGCCATCCTCCGCATCGGCGATGCGTCGGCGGGGCTATCCCACCGCCGAGCTGCTCGCGCGCCGCGGGGGGCTGCAACCCGTACGCCTGCTCTCCGGCACGGGAGCGCCTGCCGATCAGCGCGGACTCGGGCGCACCGATCGAGAACGCAACGTCGCCGGCACGCTGCGCGCCCGCGGCTGTGCGGGCGCGCGGGTCGTGATCGTCGATGACGTCGTGACGACGGGGGCGACGCTCCGAGAGGCCGCACGGGCGCTCGAGGCGGCGGGGGCGTGCGTCATCGGTGCGGCCACGGTGGCCACGACGCTGCGCCCGGGTCACGGAGACGGCGATGCGATCCGGCTTGCACAGCGTCTTGCCTCACGTCAATAGGTCCGCGTAGCGTTCCTGTTCGCCTCATGTGAAGTGTCCGGGTAGCGGACCTCTTACGCGAGTCACGTCGCACAGGTGACAGGGACGGCGGGTGTCGATACTCTGGAGATGACAAGGCGAACGAGGGTCCGCCCTTGACCGGGTGGACCCGGATACAAGGAGGTCAGGGATGGAAACCAGCATCGTCGGCGTGGGAGTGAGCATCACGGATCGCTTCCGGACCGTGACCGAAGAGAAGTCCGCCCGCATCGAGAATCTCGCACCGCGCGCGCAGAAGCTCGAGGTGAAGGTCACCCACCGGGCCTATCACAATGGCAACCGGGAGGAAGAGACGGTCGAGTTGACCGTCACGGGCAAGGGCCCGGTGGTGCGCGCCGAAGCAACCGACGGCGACAAGTTCGCGGCGCTCGACATCGCGGTCGACAAGCTCGCGGAACAGTTGCGGCGCGCGAAGGACAAGCGGGTCGATGCCCGCAATCACCCGCGCGGCGCGAAGCTGGACAAGGAGAGCGGCTCGCTCCAGGGGATCGATGTCGAGCCGGCCTCCGTCGACGCGTTGAGTGCCGTCGAAGCCGGTGAGCTGAGCATCCTCGCGGGCGGAGCGGAAGACGAGGACTACTCGCCCGTCGTCATCCGATCGAAGAGCTTCGACGCGGAATGGATGACGGTCGAGGAGGCGGTGGATCGGATGGAGCTCGTCGGCCACGACTTCTTCCTGTTCATCGACGCCCGCACCGACCACCCGAGCGTCGTGTACCGCCGCAAGGGCTGGGACTATGGCGTCATCGAACTCATGACCACCGCGGCACCCGACGCTGAGGAGCTCGCCTCGTAAGCGGGCGACTGTGGCGGGGGGCGGATGCTGCGGCATCCGCCCCCCGCGTTCGGCGGGCTCAGTCGAACATGCCGTCCAAGAGGCCGCCGATCACGAGACCGCCCAGGATTCCGCCCATCATGTCGCCGCCGTTGCCCGTGCGGCGTCGGCCGCCGCCCTGGCTCCACCCGCCGCTCTGGCCCCACCCGCCGTCGTTCGGACGCGACGAGTCGATGTCGCGCTGTGCGAGCTGAAGCGCTTCGGCGGCGAGTTGACCGCACCGGCGGGCGTCGGTCAGAGCGCGCTCGCGGTCGTCCTCGGCGATGGCTGCCCCGGCGAACGCCGAGAGGTCCTGGCGCAGGCGTTCCGCTTCGGCCAGTCGCGTGCGCGCATCGGCGCCGATCCACCCGCGGTGGCCGGAGATGACACTGCGCGCCACGCCGAGCTGTCGGTCGGCATCATCGATCGCGTGCCGCACGTGCGCTTCGGGCAGCACGGGGCGGGCGGCGCGCTCGCGCGCGGCGGCCACCGCGGCGTCCAGAGCGCCGTTGGCTTCGCGCAGGGTCGTCAGCTCGAGGAACGGGTCGGTCGGCGTTCCCGCGGGCGACAACGTGCCGAGCGCCTTCTCGAGTGCGATGCTGGCCTTCTCGACGCTCGGGACATGACGCAGATCACGGGCGGTGACGATGTCATCACGCGAATCCTCGACGATCGCGGCGAGCGTCGAGGCCGCGCGCAGCGCTTCGATCTCGTAGGCGTCCACGGCATTCAGAAGTGTCGTGGCCCGTCGAACCGCTTCCATCGACGTTTCGAGAGCGAGGTTCGCCTGTTCGCGTTGACCCGACTGTCGGCGGGCTTCCGAGATGTCGGCGCCGTGCCCGGCGAAATCGATCAGCTGGGCCGCTTCGCCGGGATTTCCGGCGATCTTCCGCAGCGCATCAGTCGAGTAGCGTCCGGCGAGTCGTGCCACGGTCGCTTCGGATCCCGGAAGGCGATCTTTCAGCACGTCGAGGTCGGCACGGATGCCTGCGATGATCTCCGGTGCGCGTCGGGCTCGGGCGATCGGGGCCGCGAGCGCCTCGGTGCGATCGTCGAGGAGTTCGTCGGCCCACTCGCACAGCTGGATGATCCGTGCGTTGCGGGTGCGCAGTTCCTCTGCGGTGTCGGGGATCTCGTCGTGGTTCAGCTGATTGAGGTGGAACGCCTCACCGAGGTGCCGGCGCACGGCCGTGAGCGCGTCGCGAAGGTCGCTGGTAGCCTCCATGCCGAGCTCGATTTCGGCGAACGTCAGCTCGTCTGCGGTGCTCCGCAAGCGCTCGTCCGTCGCCACGAGCGCCGCGTCGGCCTGTCGGCCGAGCTCGGCGTCCTGCGCGGCAAGCTGCGCGCGCTCCTTCTTGCGGGTGCCCCAGATTCCGGCCATACCCCGATCCTAGGTCGGCGGTGGGGCAGCCGTGCCGCCGTCGGGGGTCGCGCATACGCCTTCTCATGGCGACTCAGAGCATTCCAAGGTCACAGGCCGATAACATGGGTGGGTATGCCCGCAAGGCTTTCGTTGCCGAGCTCGGCAATGGCGACCAGCCGGAAAGCCCGAAAGTATGGAGATCCTCCGTGGCCAATCCTCTCGAGAAACTGCTTCGTGCCGGTGAAGGCCGCATCCTGCGCCGCCTGCAGCAGGTCGCGAAAGCCGTCGGGGCGCTCGAAGCGGAGTACTCGAAGCTCACCGACGACGAGCTGCGCGGCGAGACGGCAGAACTCCGTGCGCGGCACGAGGCCGGTGAAAGCCTCGACGCGCTGATGCCCGAGGCGTTCGCCGCGGTCCGCGAAGCCGCCCAGCGCACGCTCGGTCAGCGCCCGTACGACGTGCAGGTCATGGGCGGAGCGGCTCTCCACCTCGGCAACATCGCGGAGATGAAGACCGGTGAAGGAAAGACCCTCACCGCCACGTTTGCCGTCTACCTCAACGCGATCGCCGGCAAGGGTGTCCACGTCATCACGGTCAATGACTTCCTGGCCTCATACCAGTCCGAGCTCATGGGCCGCGTGTACCGCGCCCTCGGAATGACCACCGGCACGATCGTCTCGGGCCAGACGCCCGAGGTGCGTCGCGAGCAGTACAGCGCCGACATCACATACGGCACGAACAATGAGTTCGGCTTCGACTATCTTCGCGACAATATGGCTTCGCGAAGCGACGACCTCGTTCAGCGCGGCCACTTCTTCGCCATCGTGGACGAAGTCGACTCGATCCTCATCGACGAGGCACGCACCCCCCTCATCATCTCCGGCCCGTCGTCCGGCGAGGCCAACCGCTGGTTCGTCGAGTTCGCGAAGATCGCCAAGACGCTCGAGCCCGGCGTGGATTACGAGGTCGATGAGAAGAAGCGCACGATCGGCGTGCTCGAACCCGGCATCGAGAAGGTCGAGGACTACCTCGGCATCGACAACCTCTACGAGTCGGTCAACACGCCCCTGATCTCCTTCCTCAACAACTCGATCAAGGCGCTGGCCCTCTTCAAGCGCGACACCGACTACGTGGTGATGAACGACGAGGTCATGATCGTCGACGAGCACACCGGCCGCATCCTCGTCGGGCGGCGCTACAACGAAGGCATCCACCAGGCTATCGAGGCCAAGGAAGCAGTGCCGGTCAAGGCCGAGAATCAGACGCTCGCGACCGTCACGCTGCAGAACTACTTCCGGCTGTACGAAAAGCTCGCCGGCATGACCGGTACCGCCGAAACCGAAGCGGCCGAGTTCATGTCGACCTACAAGCTCGGCGTCGTGCCGATCCCCACGAACAAGCCCATGATCCGCACTGATCAGTCCGATCTGGTCTACAAGAACGAGCAGGCCAAGTTCGCCCAGGTCGTCGAGGACATCGCCCGTCGCCACGAGACCGGTCAGCCGGTCCTCGTCGGCACTGTCAGCGTCGAGAAGAGCGAGTACCTTTCGCGTCTGCTGGCGAAGAAGGGCGTCAAGCACGAGGTCCTCAACGCGAAGAACCACGCGCGCGAGGCCGAGATCGTCGCTCGCGCCGGTCGATTCGCTGCCGTCACTGTCGCGACGAACATGGCCGGTCGCGGCACCGACATCATGCTCGGGGGAAACGCCGAGTTCCTCGCCGTCCAGGAGATGAAGGCGCGGGGCCTTGATCCCGTCGAGACGCCCGACCAGTACGAGGCCGAGTGGGACGGGGTCTACACGGGCATGCGCGAGCTCGTTGCCGAAGAGGCGACGAAGGTCGTGGACGCCGGTGGCCTCTACGTCCTGGGCACAGAGCGTCACGAGTCGCGCCGCATCGACAACCAGCTGCGCGGCCGTTCGGGTCGTCAGGGTGATCCCGGCGAGAGCCGGTTCTACTTGTCGCTCACGGACGACCTGATGCGCCTGTTCCAGTCGGGCGCGGCGGAGGCGATCCTCGCGCGCACGAATTTCCCCGACGATGTGGCGATCGAATCCACGATGGTCTCCCGCGCCATTCGCAGCGCGCAGGGGCAGGTCGAGTCGCGCAACGCCGAGATCCGCAAGAACGTGCTCAAGTACGACGACGTCCTCAATCGTCAGCGCGAAGCCATCTACGGCGATCGTCGGCACGTACTCGAGGGCGATGATCTGTCGGAGCGGGTCGAGCACTTCATCGAGGATGCCATCGGCGCCATCATCGATGACCACACCTCCCACGGTCACACCGAGAGCTGGGACTTCGACGCCCTGTGGACCGAGCTGAAGACGCTCTATCCCGTCGGTGTCACGATCGACGAGGTGGTCGCCGACAGCGGCAGCAGGGGGCGCGTCACCCCTGAGGGTCTCAAGCGCGAGATCCTCTCGGACGCGAAGATCGCCTACGCCGCGCGTGAGAAGACCCTCGGCGCGGCCGCGACGCGCGAGCTGGAGCGGCGGGTCATTCTGCAGGTGCTCGACCGCCGCTGGCGTGATCACCTGTACGAGATGGACTACCTGAAAGACGGAATCGGCCTTCGCGCCATGGCTCAGCGTGACCCGCTGATCGAATACCAGCGCGAGGGCTACCAGATGTTCCAGTCGATGATGGCGCAGATCAAGGAGGAATCGGTCGGCTTCCTCTTCAATCTGGATGTCGAAGTTCGCCAGGCCGGCAGTGGAGAAGTCGAAGCAAAGGGTCTGGCCGCGCCCGCAGTCGAGGCGCAGCGCCTGCAGTACACGGCGCCCAACGACGCCGGCGAGGTCGAGGTCCGCAATGAACGCGGCCAGGTGCAGCAGGCCGCGACGAGCAAGCTTCGGCGGCCTCAGCAGGCCGCCGAGCCCGCTGCGGAGGCACCGCGGGGCACCTTCGGTCAGCGTGCCGATGCTGCGGCATCCACCGTCGCGCCGCAGAACCGTGCGCAGCGCCGCGCGGCCGAGAAGAAGCGGTAGGACACCCGAAGGCCAGGCCTCGGCCGTCAGCGCGGGGCCACCCGGAGGCGATTGGCCCGCTCGGGGCGGGGATATCCTGATCCGATGAGCCGCCGTATCCTGGACCAGTCGTCGAAGCTGAAGGACGTCCTCTACGAGATCCGAGGGGCCGCGCTGGTCGAGGCCGACCGGCTCGAGGCTGATGGCCATCGCATCCTCAAGCTGAACACGGGCAACCCGGCCCTGTTCGGGTTCGAAGCCCCCTTCCAGATCGTGCGAGACATGATCGACGCGATTCCGCACGCGCACGGGTACAGCGACAGCCGCGGGATCATGTCGGCCCGCCGAGCGGTCGTCTCGCGGTACGAGGAGGTGCCGGGGTTCCCGTTGTTCGACCCGGATGACGTGTACCTGGGCAACGGCGTCTCCGAACTCATCACGATGACGATGCAGGCTCTGCTCGACGAAGGCGACGAGGTCCTCATCCCGGCACCGGACTATCCGCTGTGGACGGCGATGACGAGCCTTGCCGGCGGCACTCCCGTTCACTATCGGTGTGACAATCAGGACGGCTGGCAGCCAGACCTCGAGGACATCCGCTCGAGAGTGACGCCGCGCACGAAGGCCATCGTCGTCATCAACCCGAACAACCCGACCGGCGCCGTGTACTCCCGCGAGATCCTCGAGGGCATCGTCCAGATCGCGCGTGAGAACGACCTGCTGCTGCTGTCGGACGAGATCTACGACCGGATACTCTTCGACGACGCGCAGCACATTCCGCTGGCGACCCTCGCTCCGGATCTTCTGTGCCTGACCTACAACGGTCTCTCCAAGACCTATCGCGTGGCGGGGTTCCGCTCCGGCTGGATGGTCATCACCGGGCCGAAGAAGTACGCGGTGGGGTTCCTCGAGGGCATCCAGCTGCTCGCGTCGACCCGGCTGTGCCCGAACGTCCCCGCGCAGTATGCCGTTCAGGCGGCGCTGTCGGGCGTGCAGTCGATCGAGGCGCTGATCGCTCCGACGGGTCGGCTCCACGAACAGCGGGATGCCGCGTACGAGGCGCTCGTGAGTATTCCCGGTGTGGAATGTCACAGGCCACAGGGTGCCTTGTATGCATTCCCGCGATTGGACCCGGATGTGCACGAGATCCACGACGATGCGAAGTTCGTCTTGGACTTCCTCGTGGCTGAGCGGGTGCTGCTGGTCCAGGGGACCGGGTTCAGCTGGCCGACGCCGGATCATTTCCGCATCGTGACGCTGCCCGAAGCGCGCGTGCTCACGGAGGCGATCGAGCGGCTCGGCAACTTCCTGTCGTCGTACCGCCAGTAGCGAAAGGCGGTCAGGTCAGAGCAGCGCGAGCGAGGTTGCGCGCCAGCGGCCGTCCCAGCCTTCGAGGCGGATCGCGACGGCGCGCGTGCGCGCCGGGCCGGCCGAGATGACGACACCCTCGACGACGCCGTCCGCGGGCGAGGCGCAGTGGATCGACAGGATGCGGTGGGTGGGACGCGCGGCGGGGACTCCGCGCGCGCTCCGGGCGCGGGCGGTGAGGTTTGCGCGGATCACGAGCGCCCGGTAGGCGTCTTCGTCGAGCCAGCGGGCGAGCTGGTCGACCTCCCGCACGCCGGCGAGCACCTCGAGGACACCGATCGTGAGATTGCGCAGCAGGGTGGCCGGATCGGGGAGTTGAGCGGTCGAGCTGCGCTGAGGCGCGAAATACTCCGCCACCTCCAGTGCCGTGCCGGCGCGGCGATCGGGACGTGCGAGTGGGGGAACCATGCGGACCTCCTCTGGGGGGGAGAAAGGGCGGATGCCGGGTCGGCGACGTGGCATGAGTACACCACAGCGCACGCGCCGGTGGGATGAGAATCTTCCAACCTGTGGAGAGGCTCCGCGCGGACGTGGCCGATCGCCTACCCTCGCGACGTGCGCTGGGATCGCTTCTTCGAAGACCTGGAGGATCAGCTCGACTCCGAATGGGAGGCCGAGCGCGCCGCGCTGGACACGGAAGCCGAGCGCCTCCGGCTCTCGCGCATACCGATTCGCGAGCGCCTGGTGGCGCTTGCTTCTGCGGGGCATCAGGTCGTGGTCGATCTCTCCGGCGGAGGGGAGACTGTGGGGACCGTGACCCGGGTCGGGGTGGACTGGTTCGCACTTCAGGCGAACGCGCGGCGGCCCGATGCGTCGCTGGTGCCGCTGCATGCCGTGATGGCGCTCGGAGCATCGGCCGACGCGGTGCTGTCCAGTGTCCGCGCCGCGGCGCCGGGGACGGCTCTCGCGCAGCGGATGACCTTCGGGTTCGTCCTGCGCGACGTCGTGCGACGGCGGATCTACACGACGGTCCAGCTGACCGGTGGCCGCACGCTCTCGGGCACCATCGACCGCGCCGGATCCGATCACCTCGACCTCGCACTCCACGAGTCCGGCACGCCGCGCCGGGCCGACAACGTCACGGGCTTCCGCATGATCCCGTTCGCCGCCGTCGCCGTCGTACGCCTGGATGCCGCCGCCGGACTGCCCTGACGTCCGCAACCCGTCGCTGTCGTCAGTCCGGGTTCCGGACCTCGCCGCGGCCCCAGAGCTCGGGGAAGCTCGCCGCGTTCGACTCGCGCCAGAGAGCGATGCGGCGAGCCTCCTCGGCCTGGTCATCGAGATAGGCGTTGACGCTGTCGGGCTCGATCCGCCAGCGCCCGGGCCTGCCGACCTTTGTGCCACGCAGCCGGCCGTCGAGGACGAGCGCTATGACCTCATCTACGGGCAGCTGGAGCATCTCCGCGACCTGCGCGGGCGCGAAGAGGCGAATCCCCGGTTCGGGTGTTTCGGGCATGAGGTCATTATCTTCCCGCGACGCGCATCGACCATCCGCCCACGCCGCCCTGTGGATAAGCCGCCCTGTGGATAAAGAGGGATGCCGGTGAGCGTCGTCGGCGACGATGGACCGCATGAGTGAGACTGCCCCTGCCCGCCCACGCCCCCGGGCTTTCTGGTCCGATGTGCGCTTCCTCGTCGGCGTCGGCCTGATCGTCGTGTCCATCGCCGGAGTCTGGGTCGTCGTCGCAGCGGCGCGGCAGACCGTTCCGGTCTTCGCCGCATCGCGCACGATCGTGCCGGGTGAGATCGTGACCTCCGGCGATCTGCAGGTCGTCGAGGTCGCGCTCGGCCGGATAGAGGATGCGTATGCGTCGCCCGCGAGCTTCGAACCCGGATCCGTGGCCCTCCGCACCGTCACGGCGGGAGAACTGGTGCCGCGGACCGCGATCGGCGCGGCCGAGCAGGCGCGCACCACCACGGTCGTGGTGACCAGTGCCACCGCGCTCCCGGCAGCGGTGGGCGCCGGCACGACGGTCGAGGTCTGGGCGGCCCCGCAAATCGAACGCGGAGTCTTCGACGTCCCTCGGATCCTGGTCGCCTCGGCGACCGTGGTGTCGGTCGACGACGAGGCGTCGGTGATGGGGAGCGCGGGGAGGGCTGTCGAGCTCGTGATCGAGCGAGCCGATGTCGCCGACACGCTCGCGGCCGTCGCGGCCGGCGCGAGCATGTCGATCGTGCCGACGGCGGGGATCGCTCGATGAGCGCGGTGATCGTCGCGGTCGACGGGAGGCGCGGGCGTGCGCTCGCGGACGAGTTGGAGCTTGAGGGCGCGCAGGTGCGGCTCGTCGTCGCCCCGAATGAACCCGCTGCGGCGGTTGCGGACGCGATGGCCGGGCCGGAGGCGGCGCAGCTGCTCGGAGAGCTGGCCCGTGTCGACCTGCTGATCGTCTCGGCGGACCGCTCCTCGTTGACGGCGCAGCTCGTCGCGGCATGCGATCGATTCGGTGTGCGGATCATCGCGCTGTGTCTGCGCGACGACCAGCGCCGCCTGGCGCGCATGTTCGGCGTCGGAATCGGTGAGGCGGGTGCCGATGCCGCATCCCTGTTGGCGACGCCGACGATCGCGGCGGATGCCGCTCCCTCCGCCCGCGGCCGTGTCATCGCCGTCTGGGGTCCCGCCGGCGCGCCCGGCCGGACCCGGGTCGCGGTCGAACTCGCCTGCGAGTTGGCCAGGGACGGGCGCTCGGTCGCGTTGATCGATGCCGACTCGCACGCGCCGTCGATGGCGCTCGTGACGGGGCTGGCTGACGAAGGACCAGGATTTGCGGCGGCGTGCCGACAGGCGGAGCGGGGCACGCTGACCGTTGCCGAGCTCGCACGCATCGCCGTGCCGCTCGGTGCGGTGGAGGTGCTGACGGGTGTGAACCGCCCCGGCCGGTGGCCTGAACTGAGCCGCGAGCGCGTGCGCGGAGCACTCGGCGTCTGCCGGGAGTGGGTGACCGATGCCATCGTGGACGTGGCTTCGCCCCTGGAGAGCGATGAGGAGATCGTGAGCGATCTCGACGGCCCCAGGCGCAACGCGGCCACGCTCGCCGTGCTCGCCGAGGCCGATGTGATCATCGCCGTCGTCGCCGCGGATCCGACGAGTGTGTCGCGGTTCGTGCGCGGCTATGGGGAGCTGCGCGCCGTTGCCGGGTCGACCCCGGTGCGCGTCGTCGTGAACAAAGCGCGCACCGGAGCGCTCGGCATCGACGCGCGCGGGCAGGTGCGCCGAACGCTGGAACGCTATCTCGGCGTCGACCACCTCTGGTTCCTGCCGTGGGATGTCAAGGCGGCCGACGCGGCGCTCCTGGCCGCACAGCCCATCGCGCAGGTCGCAGGGCGGTCAGCCTTCTCGGCGGCGCTGCGCCGTTTCGTGGGGGAGGCGGTCGACCCTCCGGTGCGTGTGCGTGACACCCGCGAGGGGCGGCACTCTCGGCGGGGTCCTTCGCGCGCTCGAGTCACTCACCGCGCGGCCTGAGCGCGTGGATCTAGGCTGGACGCGTGTCGACACTCAGCGATCTCGTCTACGCCCAGGGCCGCTCGAGCGAGCAGGATATCGAGTGGCTGCACCGTCTGGTCGGGGACGGACAACTCCTGGCCGACCTCGCGTTCGCCGACATCGTCATCTGGGTGCCCACCATGAGCGACGATTCGTTCGTCGCTGTCGCGCACACTCGTCCTGGGGGCGCGGCGACGCTGTTCTACCGCGATATCGTCGGTGACCTCGTCCGTCCGCAGTGGCGCACGCAGGTGCGGGATGCCTTCACCCAGGCCCGCATCGTCGATTCGGCTTCGCCGGACTGGTTCGAGGAAACGCCGACGCGCGTGCGTGCCGTGCCGATCGTCCGGGAGCGGGCCACGGCGGATCGGGCGGCGACGGTCATCGGGGTGCTCACCCGCCACACCAACCTGGGCGAGGCGCGCACCCCTTCGCGCCAGCAGATCACCTTCAACGATTGCGCCGACGACCTGTTCGGAATGATCGCCGCCGCTGACTTTCCCGACCTCGCTGCGCCGACATCCCCCCGACGGGGCGCCCCGCGTGCCTCGGACGGTCTGATCCGACTCGACGCGGACGCGATCGCCACCTTCGCAAGCCCCAACGCCCTTTCGGCATTCAACAGGCTCGGGTTCGAGGACGAGCTCGAGGGGGAGTCGCTTCTCGAGGTGGCATCGGCTCTCCTTCCCTCCCAGCGTCAATACGACGAGTCCCTGCCGATTGTGATGGCCGGCCGTGCTCCGTGGCGCGCCGATCTCGAAGCGCGCGGCGTCACGGTGTCGCTGCGCAGCATCCCGCTGCGCGAGCACGGCAGCCGGATCGGGGCGATAGTCCTCTGCCGTGATGTGACGGAGATCCGTCACCAGGAGCAGGAGCTCATCACCAAGGACGCAACGATTCGGGAGATCCACCATCGCGTCAAGAACAACCTGCAGACGGTTGCCTCGTTGCTGCGCATCCAGTCGCGTCGCACATATTCCGACGAGGCCCGCGACGCGCTCACCCAAGCCATGCGCCGTGTGTCCGCGATCGCGGTCGTCCATGACACGCTGTCGGCGGGGCTCGCGCAGGACGTCGACTTCGACGAGGTCTTCAACCAGGTGCTGAAGCTCGTGGCCGAAGTGGCGGCATCACCCAATACGCGAGCACGCACCCTGAAGAGCGGCACTTTCGGGACACTGCCCAGCGAGTACGCGACACCGCTCGCGCTGGCGCTCACCGAGCTTGTCACCAATGCCGTTGAGCACGGTCTGGCGGACAAGGAGGGCGAGGTCGAGATCAGCGCCGCCCGCAGCGAGGAACGCCTCGAGGTGCGCGTCCGCGACAACGGCGTAGGGCTCCCCGAAGGGCAGGTCGGTCAGGGGCTGGGCACGCAGATCGTGCGCACCCTCATCCAGGGAGAACTCGGCGGCACGATCGATTGGCACACGATCACCGGCAGCGGCACCGAGGTGACCATCGACATTCCACTCCGCTACATCGACCGAGCGGTGAACTGAGTGGCCGGGTTATGAGGCTCGGCGTGCGCGGGCGGCGCGGCGTCACCTTCTGGCGGCCCTGCGGGCCGGTGATGGTGGCCGGGTTATGAGGCTCGGCGTGCGCGGGCGGCGCGGCGCTTCAACGCACGTCGCTCGTCTTCTGACAGGCCGCCCCACACACCCGAATCCTGACCGGTCTCGAGAGCGTACTGCAGGCAGATCTCGGTGACTGTGCAGCGTGCGCACACGGACTTGGCCTTCTCGATCTGGTCAACAGCGGGACCCGTGTTCCCCACCGGGAAGAACAGTTCGGGGTCGACGGTCAGGCAGGCGGATTTGTCGCGCCAATCCATAAGGTGCTCCTAGATGCGGGATTCGAAGTGAGAGAGGGCGGTGACGCGATGCGTCGATTACCCTGGTGGGTGTGCGAGCCGGAATGCTCGCCCCACTTCGCTGTGGGAGCACACTGCTTCACCCATGATCCCATGCACACTCGCATGAATCAAGGGTGAACACGGCAGTTGTGCCCGATTTGCCGAGTTCCGGTGGGGCGGGCCCCTCCGAAGCACCCTGAACCCGAGGAAGATTCCGTGTCGACATCGCCCGCCGAACGTCTCGCGGCCGTGCTGGTCGGCCTTGAGGGGCTTGCGCTGGCGATCCTCGCAGGCTGGCAGGTGCTGGCGCTCGCCGGGGGCGACACCGTATCGGTGAGCAGCGCTGTGGCGTTGCTGGTTCTGACCCTCGTGGGCGCCGCCGCCGTGATCGCGTTCGCGATCGGGATTGCGCGCGGACAGTCGTGGGGGCGCTCCGGTGGGGTCGTGACTCAGCTTCTCGTACTCGCGGTGGCCGGAGGAGCCTTGACGGGTGCGGATGCGCAACCCGTCACCGCGATCGTGCTGGCTGTTCCTGCTCTGGTGACGCTGGCGATGCTGGTCGCCGCGGCACGCCGCGGAGGCACCCGGCGCGGCTCCGAGTGATCACTTCGCGCCGAGCAGGCTCCGCAGGCGCGCGACGTGCCCCGTGGCGTTCACGTTGTACAGTGCGTGCTCGATGCGGCCGTCCGCTGCCACCACGAAGGTCGACCGGATGACCCCCTCGACCACCCTGCCGTAGTTCATCTTCTCGCCCCACGCGCCGTAGGCGTCGTGGACGGTGTGGTCGGGATCGCTGAGGAGTGTGTAGGGGAGTGCGTCGCGCTCGCGGAAGGCGCGCAGGGTCGCCGGATCGTCCCGGGAGATTCCCACCACGGTGTAACCCGCGGCCTGGAGCGGGACGAGGCTGTCGCGGAAGTCGCACGCCTCCGTCGTGCAGCCGGGAGTCATGGCGGCTGGGTAGAAGAACACGATGACGTCGCCTCGGAGGTCCGAGAGTGCGACATCGTTCCCGTCCTGGTCGGGCAACGTGAATCGGGGGGCGAGTGACCCGGGTTCGAGGCGCGGCATGGGCTCAGCCTACGCGCGCCCGTCTCCGGAGAAAGTCGTGAGCAGCCGTTGCAGCGAGTCGAGGCGTGCCATGCCGCGATCGCCGAGGCGTCCCTCCGCGACGGCTTCGGCAATGGCGCAGTCGGGGGCGTCGCGGAGGTGCGTGCAGCCGCGCGGGCATTCTTCTGCGACGGCGGCGAGATCGGTGAACGCCGCGAGGATGCTCGCGGGATCGACGTGTCCGAGGCCGAACGAGCGGACTCCCGGGGTGTCGATGACCCACCCGCGGCCGTCGGTGCTCTGGTAGCGCAGCGAGACAGTCGAACTGGAGGTGTGGCGCCCGCGCCCGGTGACTTCGTTGACGTGGCCGGTCGCACGCAGTGCACTCGGCACAAGCGCGTTCACGAGCGTGGATTTGCCCACGCCGGAGTGCCCGACGAAGACCGTGGAGTGGCCCTCGAGGCGCCTTCCGATCGCCTCGAGCGGCATGCCCTCCGGGCTGCTCCGGAAGATCTCCAGCCTGTCGAGGCCCTCGAAGTGTCCGAGGAAGGACGTCGGGTCGGCCAGATCGGTCTTGGTGACCACGAGCAGGGGATGGATGCCGGCATCCAACGCGGCTATCAGGTACCGATCGACGAGCCGTGGTCGGGGCTCCGGATCGGCCGCCGCGACCACGATGAGCATCTGATCGGCGTTCGCGACGATGATGCGCTCGACCTGGTCGGTGTCGTCTGCGCTTCGGCGCAGCAGTGACGTGCGCTCCTGGATGCCGACGATCCGCGCCAGGGTTCCGTCATCACCCGTCGAGTCGCCCACGATGCGTGCGCGGTCCCCGGTGACGATCGGCTGTGTGCGCAGGTCCCGCGCGCGCGTGGCGAGCACCAGGTGCTCGTCGGATCCGTCTTCATCTACGAGCACCGTGTAGCGGCCGCGGTCGACGCCCAGCACGCGGGCGATCTGGGCGTCTGCGTGCACCGGCCGCCGCTTCGTGCGGGGTCGGTTGGCTTTGGGGTTCGGGCGGACGCGGATGTCGGATTCGTCGAAGTCGTCGTCGTCTTCGTCTTCGGGGGCTTCCCACCAGTTCATCGGGGCGGGTCAGCTGTCCGCGGCCAGGAGTCGCTGCCACAGCCGGGGGAATTCGGGCATGGTCTTCGCAGTCGTGCCGATGTCGTCGACCTGCACTCCCGGAACGCGCAGCCCGATGATGGCACCGGCCGTCGCAATGCGGTGATCGTGGTGGGCCTGCCAGACGCCGCCGTGCAGCGGCCGGGGGACCACGCGTATGCCATCGGGGAGTTCCTCGGCGTCGCCGCCGAGCGAGCGCAGGTTGGACACCAGTGCGGCGATGCGGTCCGTCTCGTGCCCGCGGATGTGTCCGATGCCGTGGAGTGTCGTCGGGGCGTCGGCGAAGGCGGCCAGCGCGAAAAGTGCGGGCGTCAACTCGCTCGCGGTGGTGAGGTCCAGGTCGACGCCGGCGATTCGTCCCGTGCCGGCGACGCTGAGCGCGCCGGCGCGTCGAGACGTCCGCGCGCCGAGAAGCGACAGGATCTCAGGGAGCAGTGCACCCGGCTGGGTGGAGCTGGCCGGCCAGCCGGGGATCGTGACCACGCCGCCGACGACGAGGGCCGCCGCGAGGAACGGCGCCGCATTGGAGAGGTCGGGTTCGATGACGGCGTCTCGCCCACGCGGGGTGCCCGCAGGGACGACCCACTCGTTGGGGGTCGGCCGCTCGACGTGCACGCCACGCCGCGCGAGCGTGTCGATCGTCATGTCGATATGCGGAAGGCTCGGCAGGCGGTCGCCGGAGTGGATGAGGTGCAAGCCGACGTCGAAGCGGGGCGCCGCCAGCAGAAGCCCCGACACGAACTGGCTCGAGCCGCTCGCGTCGATGGTGACCTCGCCGCCGCGGATGTGCCCGCGTCCGCGGACGGTGAACGGCAGCGACCAGGTGCCGCCGTCATCGATGTCGGCACCTATCTCCCGCAGCGCCTTGATCATCGTGCCCATTGGTCGGTGAAGTGCCGTGGGGTGCGCAGTGATGGTCACGTCGCCCGTCGCAAGCCCGGCGATCGGGGCGATGAAACGCATGACAGTCCCGGCTTGGCCGCAGTCGATGACGCTGTGCCCACGGAAGTGCGCGGGGGGAGTGACCTGCAGGTCGGGGCCGAATTCGCCGCTGCCGGAGATCTCATCGATTTCTACGCCGAGCAGTCTCAGCGCTTCGATCATGCGGGCGGAATCGTCTGAGTGGAGGGGCGCGGTGAGCGTGCTCGGCCCGTCCGCGATCGCGGCCAGGACCAGCTTGCGGTTGGTGAGGGACTTGGATCCGGGGACTGAGATCGTCGACTCGAGCGGCCCCGCGACGCTCGGCGCATCCCAGAACCCGTTCGTCGACGTCAGCCCTCCCGCACGGCGCGGGTTGAGGGATGAGGAGGAATCTGGGGAATACCCGGGAGCGGTCATCGGGTTCTACCCTAACGAACCTCACGACATCGCTGGAAGGAGCCGCGTGACGGCCGCAGCCACACCGATGCTCACGCACGCCTCGGACATAGACTGGCGCGTGATGGAAGAGCAGGCGGCAACAGACCCGCAGACCCAGCCGGATCCGCAGAGCCAGGATCCTCGCACGCAGTTCGAGCAGCAGGCACTGCCGTTCATGGACCAGCTGTATGCCGCCGGCATGCGCATGACGCGCAACCCGGCCGACGCGGCCGACCTCGTGCAGGAGACGTTCGTGAAGGCCTTCGCATCGTGGTCGTCGTTCACACAGGGCACGAATCTCAAGGCGTGGCTCTACCGCATTCTCACGAACACCTACATCAACACCTACCGGAAGAAGCAGCGCGAGCTGTACCAGGGAACGATTGACGAGCTCGAGGACTGGCAGCTCGGCGGCGCTGAATCCACGACGGCATCCAGCTCCCGCTCGGCCGAGGCCGAGGCAATCGACCACATGCCGGCATCCGTCGTGAAGGACGCGCTCCAGTCCATTCCGGAGGACTTCCGTCTGGCGGTGTACCTCGCAGACGTCGAAGGATTCGCGTATCAAGAGATCGCGGACATCATGAAGACACCGATCGGCACGGTCATGAGCCGCCTGCACCGCGGCAGGCGCATGCTGCGTGATCTGCTCGCCGACTATGCACGAGAGCGCGGCATTGATGTGCCCGCCACGAGGAGAGCGAAATGAGCGACTGCGGCTGCGACAAGGCACGCAAAGACCTGGAAGAGTACCTCCGCAACGAGGTCTGCAAGACGCGGCACTCAGACATCACCGAGCACCTCGAGAATTGTCCGGCGTGCCGTGATGAAGCGCTCGTCGCGACGACGCTCACGGCCGTCATCGCGCGCGCATGCAGGGAAAGTGCCCCGGACGAACTGCGCGATCAGGTGCTGGCGCGTCTGCGCGGCGGCCAGGCCGCGCACCACTGACCGCTGTCGGGTCGCGGCCCGGTCTCAGAGCGTGAGCGCCTGCTCCAGGGTGTCGGCCTGTTCGCGTGCATGCACCTTCGGTGAGCCGGTCGCGGTCGATGCGGCTGCGGCACGCGAAATGCGGCGGATCGTCCGGCCGTGCAGGTGCTTGACGACCTCGAGAGCCACGAAGGGCCACGCGCCCTGATTCTCGGGCTCATCCTGCACCCAGACCAGTTCGGCGTTCGGGTAGCTGTCGATGACGGCATTGAGCTGGTCGATCGGAGCCGGGTAGAGCTGTTCGAGCCGAACGAGGGCGACCGTCGGGTTGGGATTCTTCTCGAGCTCGGCCTTGAGGTCCCAGTGAATCTTGCCGGAGTGCAGGAGCACCCGCGTCACGGCGGACGCGTCGAGACCACGATCATCGTCGAGCACGGGCTCGAAGCGGCCCGTCGCGAAGTCTTCCACCTTGCTGGTCGCCCCGCGCAGACGCAGCATGGCCTTCGGCGTGAAGACGACGAGGGGACGCCGCGGACGCGCATAAGCCTGACGGCGCAGCAGGTGGAAATACGACGCGGGTGTCGAAGGACGAGCGACCGTCATGTTGTCTTGCGCGCACATCTGCAGGTAGCGCTCGATGCGCGCTGACGAGTGATCGGGTCCCTGCCCTTCGTAGCCGTGCGGGAGGAGCAGGACGATCCCGGACTGCTGTCCCCACTTCTGCTCGGCCGCCGAGATGTACTCGTCGATCACCGACTGAGCGCCGTTCGCGAAGTCGCCGAACTGCGCTTCCCAGAGCGTGAGGGTGTCGGGCCGCTCCACCGAATACCCGTACTCGAATCCGAGAGCGGCGTATTCGCTCAGCAGGGAGTCGTAGACATGGATGCGTCCCTGGTTCTGGCCGAGGTTGGCCAAGGGCAGCCACTCCTGCCCGTTCGCGCGGTCGTGCAGCACGGCGTGCCGCTGCACGAAGGTGCCGCGACGGGCGTCCTGACCCGCGAGACGGACGTTGGTACCTTCCATGAGCAGCGAGCCGAACGCCAGCAGCTCGCCGAAGGCCCAGTCGACACCGCCGTTCCGGCTCATCTCGCTCCGCTTGTCGAGCAGTTGCTGCAGCTTGCTGTGGACAGTGAAGCCTTCGGGCTTGTTGAGGAAGGCGTCACCGATCTGGCGGACGACATCCGCGCCGACTCCCGTGGTCTCCGGCTCGCCCACGGCGGCCTCGATCGGACCCGTCGCCGGCGAGACGATGCCGATTGCACCCGTTGCGGCCGCATGCGTCTCGGCGAAGGCGATCTCCAAGCGGTTCTGGAAGTCCTGCTTGGTGTTCTCGTATTCCTCTTGGGTGATGTCTGCGCGCCCGACCAGTGCTTCGGTGTACAAGCGGCGCACGGACCGCTTGGCCTCGATGAGGTTGGTCATCAGGGGCTGGGTCATCGAGGGATCGTCACCCTCGTTGTGACCGCGGCGGCGATAGCAGACGAGATCGACGATGACGTCGCGGTGGAACTCCTGGCGATACCGGAATGCCAGGTCGGCCACGCGCGCAACCGCCTCCGGGTCGTCGCCGTTGACGTGGAAGATGGGGGCCTGGATGGTCTTGGCGACATCCGTGGCGTAGATCGACGTGCGACCGTCCTGCGGCAGGGTGGTGAAACCGACCTGGTTGTTGACGATGATGTGCACCGTGCCGCCGGTGCGGTAACCCCGGAGCTGCGACATCTGCAGTGTCTCGACCACGACGCCCTGACCGGCGAAGGCGGCGTCGCCGTGCACGAGAATCGGCAGCCACGAGTACGAGCCCATGGGCATCCGGTCCTGCTTGGCGCGGACGATACCCTCCAGTACGCCGTCGACGGTCTCGAGGTGCGACGGGTTCGCTGCCAGATGGACGGGGAGTTCCTGCCCGGCATCCGAGACGAACGTCCCGTCGGTGCCCAGGTGGTACTTCACGTCACCGGACCCGCTCTTGGAGCCGATCGCGACCGAGCCCTCGAACTCGCGGAAGATCTGACTGTATGTCTTGCCCGCGATGTTCGTCAGCACGTTCAGCCGGCCCCGGTGGGCCATGCCGATCGCCGCGCCGTCGAGGTTCGCGCCGGCCGCACCCTGCAGGATCTCGTCGAGGAGCGGAATGAGGGATTCCCCTCCTTCGAGGCTGAATCGCTTCTGCCCGACGTATTTGGTCTGCAGGAACGTCTCGAACGCCTCGGCCTGGTTGAGCTTGTCGAGGATGCGGAGCTGCTCGTCGTGGCCGGGCTTCTGGTACTTGACCTCGACGTTGTCCTGGAACCACTTCCGCTGACGCGGGTCCTGGATGTGCATGTACTCGATGCCGATCGTGCGGCAGTAGGAGTCGCGGAGGACGCCCAGAATCTCGCGCAGCCGCATGAGGCGCTTGCCGCCGAACCCTCCCGTGACGAATTCACGGTCGAGGTCCCAGAACGTCAGTCCGTGGCTCTCCAGCTCGAGATCGGGGTGCGTGCGCTGCCGGTACTCGAGCGGGTCGATGTCGGCCATCAGATGACCGCGCACGCGGAACGAGTTGATGAGTTCCTGCACGCGTGCGGTCTTGTTGACGCGCTCGGCGATGTCGACGTTGATGTCACCGGCCCAGTGGATCGGTGCATAGGGAATGCGCAGCGCCGCGAAGACATCCTCGTAGAAGCTGCGCTGACCTGTGAGCAGCTCATGGACGATCTTCAGGAACTCGCCCGAACCGGCGCCCTGGATGACGCGGTGATCGTAGGTGCTCGTGAGGGTGATCGTCTTGCCGATGCCGAGCTCGACAAGCGTCTTCTCGCTCGAGCCCTGGAACTCTGCCGGGTACTCGAGGGCGCCCGCACCGATGATGCAGCCCTGACCCTTCATCAGGCGGGGGACGGAGTGCACCGTGCCGATGCCACCGGGGTTGGTGAGTGAGATCGTGGTGCCCTGGAAGTCTGCCGCCGTGAGTTTGTTGGCGCGCGCGCGGCTGACGAGGTCCTCGTAGGACGCGAGGTACTCGCTGAACGTCAGCGATTCGGCCCGCTTGATGCTGGGAACCAGGAGCGCTCTCGTGCCGTCGGGCTTGGGCAGATCGATCGCGATGCCCAGATTGATGTGCGCCGGGGCCACGACGGAGGGTTTCCCGTCAATCTCGGCGTAGGCGACGTTCTGACTCGGGAAGATCTTCACCGCTTGGATCAGTGCCCACCCGATGAGGTGGGTGAAGCTCACTTTGCCACCCCGGGTGCGCGCCATGTGATTGTTCATCACGATGCGATTGTCGATCATGAGCTTCGCCGGGACGGTGCGCACGCTCGTGGCGGTCGGGACGGTCAACGACTCGTCCATGTTCGCCGCGATCGTCTTGGTCATGCCGCGCAGCGGCGTGACAACGTCGTCGTCCGCTGCGCGGGCGGGCCCCGGCTCGACGGCCGGCGCCTGAGCGGGCACGGGTTGCGGAGCAGCCGGGCGGGTGGTCGTCCGGGCCACGGGCGGGGCGCCGACGACGGGGATCGGGGCGGTCACCGGCCTCGGCTCGGCTGTGACTGCGGGAGTCGCCGCGGGCGCCGGGGCGGCGGCGCTGGGGTGGTAGGCCTCGAGCACGGGCCACCAGGCTTTGTCGACCGAGTTGCGGTCCTGCGTGAACTGGTCGTACATTTCAGCGACGAGCCACTCGTTGGCCCCGAATTCGCCTTTGCTGGAAGTTCCCACGCCGGCCACCTGACTGGACACGGTTGCGCCTGCTTTCATCGATGAAGTTCAACTCGTGCGGGACCGTTGGCGGCCCTTGCGCACACAGCTATCTAGGGTATCCCAGTAATCCGTTCGAAGCCCCGGTTCGAACGCCGAGTAGCGTGGAGACATGCAGTTCTCCGGCCCGCAGCCCACCGTCGATCTGACCTACTCGGACGTCTTCCTCTTTCCTCGTCGGTCGGAGGTCACGAGCCGCCTTGATGTCGACCTGTCGCCGCGGGACGGTACGAGCGCGACGATCCCGCTTGTGGCCTCCAATATGAACTCGGTGACCGGCCCGCGCCTCGCGGCCGCGCTGGCCCGCCGCGGCGGGCTCGCCGTGCTTCCGCAGGACATGCCGCTGCAGGAGATCGACGCGGCGATCCGCTGGGTCAAGGAGCAGCCTCCGCAGTGGGACACGCCGATCGTGCTCGGCGCCGAGGCGAGCGTCGCCGAGGCGGCGACCCTCCTGCCGGCGGCCGACGGGCACGGAATCGTGGTGGTCGCTGCGCACGGACCGCGCGTCCACGTCGACGACCTCCTCGGCGTCGTGCCGGCCGCTCGCCTGGCCACCGCACTGCCGGATGCGCGGCTCGGAGACCTTGTGCGCGGGCGGACGGCATCCATCGACGCGGACGACGTCGTCGACGCGCGGCACGCGTTCGACCTCATCGTCGCTGCTGAGGCGGAAACCGTGTGCGTGCTGCGCCACGGCTTCCTCGTGGGAACCCTCTCGCGCCGCACGGCGCTGCGCTCGACCCTTTATCGGCCGGCGGTGGACGCCGACGGCCGACTCATCGTGGCAGCCGCCGTCGGAATCAACGGAGACGTCGCAGCCAAGGCGCGGGCGCTCGCCTCGGCCGGAGTGGACGTGCTGGTCGTCGATACCGCCCACGGCCACCAGGAGGGGATGCTGCGTGCGCTCCGCACCGTTACAGACCTCGACCTCGGCATTCCCATCGCGGCGGGCAACATCGTCACGACGGAAGGCGCGCGGGACCTCATCGGTGCGGGCGCGACGATCCTCAAGGTCGGGGTCGGGCCGGGGGCGATGTGCACGACACGCATGATGACGGCGGTCGGTCGGCCGCAGTTCTCGGCCGTACTGGAGACAGCACAGGCGGCGACCGAACTCGGCGCGCACGTGTGGGCAGACGGTGGCGTCCGATACCCTCGCGACGTCGCGTTGGCGCTCGCGGCGGGAGCGGCATCCGTCATGATCGGCTCGTGGTTCGCGGGCACGATCGAGGCGCCGGGACACCTGCAGACCGACGCGGACGGGCGGGTCTACAAGGAGTCCTGGGGGATGGCCTCGACCAAGGCAGTGCTCGGCCGGTTCGGCCGGCTCGACCCCTACGAGCGTGCACGCAAGGAGCTGTTCGCCGAAGGGATCTCGTCATCGAAGATCTACCTCGACCCGCTGCGGCCCTCGGTCGAGGACCTCATCGACATGATCACCGCCGGAGTGCGCTCGTCGTTCACCTACGCGGGCGCGGCGACGGTTGCGGAGTTTCACGACCGCGCGACGGTCGGGCTGCAGTCCGCCGCCGGCTACGAGGAAGGCAAGGCGTTGCCTGCGAGCTGGTAGGCAAAGCGACCCCCGACCGACGGGTGCCGTAGAATCGTCGGCATAATGGACGACCCTCCCAGTAGACGCTCGCCCCACCGACCCCGCTCCCCACTCGACGGGGGAGATGCGTGATGGACTACGTCATGTTGGGCGTGGGGCTCCTCCTGACGATCGGCACCGGCCTTTTCGTCGCCAGTGAGTTCGCGCTGGTGAACCTCGACCGCGCCGATCTCGAGTCACGCCGGGATGCCGGCGAATCGCGGCTGTCGATGACCATCTCGGCGCTGCGGATCACCTCGACGCACCTGTCGAGTGCGCAGCTGGGAATCACTCTGACGACTCTGCTCACCGGGTACACGATGGAGCCGGCGCTGTCCGATCTGCTGCGCCCCGTCCTCATGTCGTGGGGGATCCCGGCCTCGACCGTGAGCCCGATTGCGACGGTGGTCGCGATCGTCGTCGCCACCGTCTTCTCGATGATCCTCGGCGAGCTCGTGCCGAAGAACCTGGCTCTGGCGATTCCGCGGGAGACCGCGAAGGTCGTCATTCCGTTCCAGGTGGCCTTCACGATGGTGCTGCGCCCCGCGATCGTCGTCCTCAACGGCAGTGCGAACGGGGTACTGCGGAGCATGGGCGTCGAGCCGAGAGAAGAGCTCTCGGGCGCCCGCACCGCAGAAGAGCTCTCGAGTCTCGTGCGGCGCTCGGCGAGCGCCGGCGTCCTCGAGGAAGACACGGCATCCCTGCTCGACCGCACGCTCACTTTCGCCCGTCTCACCACGGCCGACGTCATGACCCCGCGGCCGAGCGTGCACGCGATCGCCGCCGGCGACAGCGTCGAGGATGTCATCCAGCTCGCCCGGCGGACCGGCCACAGCCGGTTCCCGGTCTACGACGACTCGATGGACGACATCACCGGCATCGTCCACCTCAAGCAGGCCATCAGCGTGCCCCGCGAGCGCCGAGCCGATGTTCCGGCTGCGGCGATCGCCGAGGAGCCGCTGCGGGTCCCCGAGGCGGTGCACCTGGACGCAGTCATGTCGGAGCTTCGTGCCCGCGGCTATCAGATGGCGATCGTCGTGGATGAGTACGGCGGAACGGCGGGTGTCGTCACGCTCGAAGATCTCGTCGAGGAGATCGTCGGTGAAGTTCTCGACGAGCACGATCGCAACCGCGCGGGCATCGTCCGCACGGCTGATGGCGTTGTCTTCCCCGGTGACCTGCGACCGGATGAGCTCCGTGATCGCACCGGCATCCGCGTGCCCGAGGGTGATGTCTACGACACCGTCGGCGGGTATCTGATGTCCACGCTGGAACGCATCCCGGTTGTCGGTGATGTCGTCGAGATCGAGGACGGCACGCTCACCGTGCAGCGGCTGGACGGACGGCGCGTGGATCGCGTGAGATTCGTCGCCGCTTCGCTGCCGGACGGCACCGGCGACGAGGCAGGTGCGCAGCGATGAACGACTGGGCAGGAATCGGCTGGCTCGTCGTGCTGCTGGCCTTCAACGCGTTCTTCGTCGGTGCCGAGTTCGCGGTGATCTCCGCGCGCCGTTCGCAGATCGAGCCTCTTGCAGAGAGTGGATCGCGCGGGGCGAGAACCGCGCTGTGGGCGATGGAGCACGCGACGCTGATGCTCGCTACCTCTCAGCTCGGCATCACGATCTGCTCGCTGCTGATCCTCAACGTGTCAGAACCAGCGATCCACCATCTGCTGGAGGGGCCTCTCGCGCTCACCGGCTGGAGCGACGCCGTCATCGGCGGTGTCGCATTCGCGATCGCGCTGCTGCTCGTTTCATACCTGCACGTCGTGTTCGGCGAGATGATCCCGAAGAACCTCGCCTTCTCGATGCCCGACCGCGCCGTGCTGCTGCTGGCGACCCCGTTGATGTGGGTGTCGAAGCTGTTCCACCCGGTGATCGTCGCGTTGAACTGGATCGCCAACCACCTCGTGCGCCTCCTCGGCGTCGAACCGAAGGACGAAGCGGCTTCGACCTTCACCCTGGAGGAGGTGGCTACGATCGTGAACCAGTCCCGCATCGAAGGCGTCCTCGACGACGCCTCAGGTGCGGTCGCGGCCGCCGTCGAGTTCACGGACAAGAAAGCACGTGACATCGCGGTGCCGCTGTCGGAGCTGGTGACGATGCCGGAGCACACGACGCCGGATGAGATCGAACGCGCCGTTGCCAAGCACGGGTTCTCGCGGTACGTCATCGTCGATGCGGCGGGTGCCCCCGTGGGGTACGTGCACCTGAAGGACATCCTTCGCGATGCCGAGCGACCGGATGCCGGGGCTCGTGCGGATGCCCCCATCAAGCCCAAGCGCATACACCACATGGTGCCCGTCGGCGAGCAGACCGACCTCGAGGATGCGCTCGCCCTCATGCGTCGCTCCAGCCGCCACCTCGCGCAAGTGCGCAACAGCGAGGGTGAGGTCACCGCTGTGCTGTTCCTCGAGGACATCATCGAGGAGTTGGTGGGCGAAGTGCACGACGCGACGCGGCGCGGCTTCTGACCCGGACGCCTTGACGTCCGGGTGGTGCGCTCAGGTGCGCGGACGTGCCCGCAGGTACTGCGCCGGCCAGGGCGCCGCTTCCGGCTCTCCCAGCTCGGTCGCGGCGCGGAGGGCGAAATGGGGATCGCGCAGCCATTCGCGGCCGGCCAGGATCACGTCGGCCTCGCCCGCGGTGAGGATCCGGTCGGCCTGGGGGCCCGAGGTGATTTCGCCCACGGCGCTGACCGGCAGTCCGGTTGCCTGCCGGACCTCGGCCGCGAGCGCGACCTGGTAGCCCGGGCCGGGCGTGATCTTCTGGTGGGCGACCAGCCCGCCCGAGGAGACATCGAAGAGGTCGGCTCCCCTCTCGGCGGACCAGGTCGCGACGGTCGAGGTCTGCGCGGCATCCCACCCTCCCTCGGCCCAGTCGGTGCCGGACAGGCGCACGAGCACCGCGGCGTTCGGCGCGGCGGCGCGCACCGCCGCCACGACCCGCAGCAGCAGGCGCGCCCGGTTCTCGAGCGAACCGCCGTAGGCATCCGTGCGCTCGTTCGACAGTGGCGAGAGGAACTGGTGCAGCAGGTAGCCGTGCGCGGCGTGGACCTCGAGGATCTCGAACCCGGCATCCACGGCGCGGGTGGCCGCTGCGGCGAACGCCTCGACCACGGCGTCGATCCCCGCTTCGTCGAGCGCGACCGGCTCCGCATATCCCTCGAAGGCGATCGCCGAGGGGGCCACCGTCTGCCAGCCGCCGAAGGCCTCTGGAATCGATCCGCGTCCGCCGGAGAACGGCGACCAGGTCGACGCTTTGCGCCCCGCGTGCGCGAGCTGGATGCCGGGGACGGCGCCCCGACTGCGGAGCGCGGCGACGATCGGCGCCCACGCATCCCGCTGGGCGTCGTTCCAGATCCCGGTGTCCTCGGGCGAGATCCGCCCCTCGGGGAGCACCGCGGTCGCTTCGGTGATGACGGCGCCGGCGCCGCCCGCGGCGAACTGCGCGAGATGCACGTGGTGCCAGTCGCCGGGCATCCCGTCGGTCGCGGAGTACTGGCACATCGGCGAGACCCAGAGGCGATTGCGGACAGGACGCCCGGCCAGTTCGTACGGGCTCAGCAGCAGGCTCATCGTGTGCTCCGGTTCAGATCGGTAGGGTGGCGCCATGACTGCCGGCACCGAGTGGACTCACGCCGACGTCGCCGCGCTCCTGCGCGCGCCGACCGACGCTGATGACAAGTATTCCCGAGGGGTCGTGGGTCTGCTCACCGGATCGGCGCGTTATCCGGGGGCGGCGGTCCTGGGCGTCGAGGCGGCCTGGCGCGCGGGTGCGGGAATGGTCCGCTACCTCGGGCCCGCCCGCGCCCTGGTGCTGGCACGTCGACCCGAGACGGTCACCGCCGCTGGGCGCGTGCAGGCCTGGGTCGCCGGCTCGGGGATGGATGCCGCGCACCGGAGCTCTGATGAGAGCGCTGCGCTGGAGAGGATCCTCGCCGGGGAGGCGCCGGTCGTGGTGGATGCCGGCGCACTCGATCTCGTCAGCGCCGCCACGGCACCCCTGGTACTGACCCCGCACGATCGCGAGCACGCGGCGTTGCGTGCGCGGCTCGGGATGCCCGGCAACGCCGAGCGCGCCGCTGCTACGCGCGAGACAGCCGCTCGTGTGGGCGGTGTCGTTCTCCTCAAGGGTGCGACGACGATCATCGCGGGTCCGGACGGGGCGCTGCGCACCGTGACCAGCGGCGCGCGGTGGCTGTCGACGGCGGGCACCGGAGATGTGCTCGCCGGAATACTCGGTGCGCTGTTGGCCGGCGGTGGCGACCCGTTCGCGTGCGCCGCGAGCGCCGCCTGGCTGCACGGCCGCGCCGGGGCGGCCGCATCCCGGCGCCACGGGGGCGGCCCGCTCGTGGCCCTGGAGGTCGCCGAAGAGACGGCATCCGTCATCGGGAGGGTGCTCGAGTCACGCCGGGGCGCAGAGCCCCGTCCCTAGGATGGGTGGGTGTCGAGGCGAGTCGTGCTGTGGGTTGCGTTCGCCGCCGTGCACCTCGGTGTCGCGTGGCTCGGCTTCCTGATGCCGAACGGGCCCATGGGCGACGTGTACAACGTGTACGATCCCTGGTCGGCGCAGGCGCTCACGGGCGCGGGCGTGGTCGGGGTCACCGAGGAATGGGTGTACCCCCAGCTGGCGCTGGCCCCGATGATCCTCGCTCACGCGTTCGCGTGGATCAGCGGCTACATCGTCGGGTGGGCGATCCTGGTGACGCTCGTCGACGCCGTCGCCTTCGCGGTCCTCGTCGGCGCGGCCCGCTCAGCCGGGCGCACGACGGCGGCGTGGTTCTGGCTGGCCTACACCGCGCTGCTCGGACCGGTCGGTCTCTACCGGCTCGACGGGTTCACGGTTCCCCTCGTGCTGATAGCGTGCCTGTGGCTCGTCGGCCGGCCGTGGCTCGCCTCGATCCTGATGGCCGTCGCCACGTGGATCAAGGTGTGGCCGGCAGCGGTGCTGGCCGCAGCGCTCATCGCCGTGCGGCGGCGAGGAGCGATGATCGGCGGCGCGGTCGCCGTGTCGGTGCTCACCCTGGCTGCGATCGCGTTCGCCGGGGGCGCCGAGCACGCCTTCGGCTTTCTGGCGGAGCAGAGTGCGCGGGGCCTGCAGGTCGAAGCGGTCGTCGGTACGCCCTACCTCTGGGGCGCGCTCCTGGGCCTCGACGGGTTCTGGGTCTACTGGGATCCGGGGATCGTGGCCTTCCAGGTCACCGGTGCGGACATCGACCCCGTGATCGCCGCCATGACGCCGATCCTCGCGGTCGTGGCGGCCGCCGTCGCACTGCTCGGCGGGTGGGCGGCCGCGCGCGGCGCGCGGTTTGCGGCGCTGTTTCCGCCGCTGTCGCTGGCACTGGTGACCGCTCTCATCGTCTTCAACAAGGTCGGGTCGCCGCAGTATCTCACCTGGCTCATTCCGCCGATGGCCCTGGGCCTGGTGATCGACAGGCGTCGCTGGGTGCTGCCGGCCACGGTCGCACTCGTGGCGGCGCTGGCGACGCAGCTCGTGTACCCGCTGCTGTACGACGGCATCCTCTCGCCTGCGCTCCTGCCGGTCGCGATCCTGACCTTCCGCAACGCCACCCTCGTCGCGCTCTTCGTCTGGATGCTCGTACGACTGGTCCGGCTGCTCCGCACACCGTCCGCCCCCGCCACGCCCTCATCCGCTGAACCTCGGGAGTCCTCATGCTGATCGCCTTCTCCGTCGCCCCATCCGGGGGCGGCTCGACCGACGGCTCGGTCCACGATGCCGTCGCGGCAGCCGTCGCGGTCGTCCGCTCGTCGGGCCTCCCGCACCGCACCACGTCGATGTTCACCGAAATCGAGGGAGAGTGGGATGCCGTCTTCGCGGTCGTCAAAGCGGCGACCGAAGCCGTGCTGCCGTTCGGGTCGCGGATCTCCCTCGTGCTGAAGGCCGATATCCGGCCTGGCCGCACGGGCGAGCTCGACGGGAAGCTCGAGCGGCTGGAGCGAGCGATCGAGCAACTCGACGGGTAGCGACGGCCTGAATCCGGGTCCGTGCTCGCCGCTGCCCCGGGTCAGGACTCCAGCAGCCGGCGCAGGTGCGCCCCGACGGCGGCGGTTTCGATCAAGAACCCGTCGTGTCCGAAGTCGCTGCTGAGGACCACGGCATCGTCGTCGATCGTCGTGCGGATGCCGCGGGCGACACGGTGCTGACCATCGACCGGGAACAGCCGGTCGCTGTCGATGCCGAGGACGAGGGTTTCTGCTTGAACTCGCGCCAGGGCGTCCTCGATGCCCCCGCGATCGCGGCCGACGTCGTGCGCGTCCATCGCCTCGACCAGCGTGATGTAGCTGTTCGCGTCGAAGCGTCGCGTGAACTTGTTGCCGTGGAAGTCGAGGTAGCTCTCGACCGCGAACCGGCCGCCGTGCCCGAGGGGACTCTTGCCCGACTGCCACGACCGCTGGAAGCGCTGATTGAGCTCGGTCGGACTCCGATAGTTCAGCAGGGCCATCCGTCGCGCGAGCGCGAGCCCGCGGTGCGGGCCGTCGCCGTCGTCCGAGTCGTAGTACTCGCCGTTCGCGAAGCGTGGGTCCATCCGGATGGCCTCCAGCTGCACCCCGTTGAGCGCGATCTGGTCGGCGGTCGTCGTCGGCGGGGCAGACAGCACGGCGAGCCGCTGCAGCCGGTCGGGTTCGCCGATGCCCCACTCCAGCGCATGCATCCCACCCATCGATCCTCCGACGACCGCGGCCCAGACCTGGATGCCGAGGGCATCGGCCAGCCGCACCTGCGCGGCGACCTGATCGCGGATCGTGAGGTACGGGAAGCGCGACGCCCACTCGTAGCCGTCCGGCGCGATGGCGGACGGGCCGGTCGAACCCTGGCATCCGCCGAGCATGTTCGGGGCGACCACGAACCAGTGATCCGTATCGATCGGCGCACCGGGTCCCACGGTGTCGCCCCACCAGCCCGCCGTGGGGTGACCGGGACCGGCCGGCCCCCGCACGTGGCTGTCGCCGGTGAGGGCATGAAGGATCAGCACAGCGTTGTCGCGCGCGACGTTGAGCTCCCCCCAGGTCTCGTACGCCAGACGGATGCCGGGAAGCTCCTGTCCGCTCTCAGTCCTGAACGCGCCGAAGGCGGCGAAGTGCCTGTCGCCCGACGGATCGCCGTCGCGCCACGCGCCCGTCGTGGGCGGGCGACCGCGGAGCAGGCGCGCATCGGCCTCCGTGATCGGTGCGCTGGGCACTGTGTCTTCGGAGGTCTGCCAGTCCATGGCATCCATTCTCCCGGCACGCGCGCAGATGCGGCGCCGTGTTACGTCGCCCGGCGGGTCTGCGGACTCCGCGGGCCGCAGCGGGAGGGATCAGGCGCGCGCGGACTCGGTGAGGCGCCGCGCGGCGCTGAGCGCCTGATCCAGGTCGGCCTTGAGATCTTCGACATTCTCGAGGCCGACCGACAGGCGCACGAGGCCAGGCGTCACACCCGTCGTGAGCTGCTGCTCGGGCGTGAGCTGCGAGTGCGTCGTGGATGCCGGGTGGATCACGAGCGATCGGACGTCGCCGATGTTCGCGAGGTGGCTGAACAGGCTCAGGGAGTTCACGAACTCACGCCCTGCCTGCACGCCGCCCTTCAGCTCGAACGACAGCACGGCGCCGACGCCCTTCGGGGCATAGCGGTTGGCCGCCGCGTACCAGGGTGAGGTGGGCAGGCCGGAGTAGTTCACGCTCGCGATGTCATCATGGTTCTCGAGCCACTCGGCGATTTCCTGCGCGTTCTGAACGTGGCGCTCGATGCGCAGCGACAGCGTCTCGATGCCCTGGATCAGCAGCCACGCGCTCTGCGGCGAGATGGCGGCGCCGAGGTCGCGCAGCAGCTGCACGCGCGCCTTGATGATGTAGGCGAGACCGTCGCCGACGGCATCCGTGTAGACCGCGCCGTGGTACGAGGGGTCGGGGGTCGTCAGCCCAGGGAAGCGCTCGGAGTGCTGCGTCCATGCGAACGTGCCGCCGTCGACGATGACGCCGCCGATCACGGTGCCGTGACCCCCGAGGAACTTCGTCGCCGAATGCACCACGATGTCGGCACCATGCTCGAACGGGCGAATGAGATACGGAGTTGCGATCGTGTTGTCGACGATCAGCGGAACACCGGCTTCGTGCGCGACGTCAGCGACGGTCCGGATGTCGAGGATGTTGATCTTGGGGTTGCCGATCGTCTCGGCGAAGAACAGCTTCGTGTTCGGCTGCACGGCGCGGCGCCACTCTTCGACATCATCCTGGTTCTCGACGAAAGTGACCGAGATGCCGAGCTTGGCCAGCGTGTACTTGAACAGGTTGTACGTTCCGCCGTAGATCGAGCTCGACGAGACGATGTGATCACCGGCCTCGGCGATGTTGAGCACGGCGAACGTCTCGGCAGCCTGGCCGCTGGCCACCAGGAGCGCTCCGGTACCGCCCTCGAGCGCGGCGATGCGCTCTTCGACGACGGCCTGCGTCGGGTTCTGGATGCGGGTGTAGATGTTGCCGAACTCGGCGAGCGCGAACAGATTGGCCGCGTGGTCGGCGCTGTCGAAGACGTAGGAGGTCGTCTGGTAGATCGGGGTCGCGCGTGCCTTGGTCACGGGGTCCGGAGCGGCGCCGGCGTGAATCTGCGTGGTCTCGAAGCGCCAGTTCTCGGGTGCGGACATGGTAAGGCTCCTGCGATTTTCGGGGTGCCGGGGCGGATGCCGACGACTCCAACGACAGTACGGCCCGGCACCGGCTTCGACAACCCGCGGGAAATGTGACGTAACGCGGGCTCCGGGTAGCGTAGTGGTCATGGTTTCAAGACGCGCAGTGGTCACAGGGGCGAGTTCGGGGATCGGCGAGGCCACGGTGCGGGCTCTCCGCAGCGCCGGATGGGATGTCGTGGGCGTCGCGCGCCGCGCGGAGCGGCTCGAAGCGCTCGACGCCGAGGTCGGATCGGTGTCGTTCGCGGCCGATCTCACCGATGAGGGCGATGTCGCTGCGCTCGCCGAACATCTGGCATCCACGGGGTCCGTGAACGCGCTCGTGCACATCGCCGGCGGCGCCCGGGGCACGGATCGCATCGAGGATGCCCGTCCCGCCGACTGGCGCTGGATGTTCGAGGTCAATGTGCTCGCGGCGCAGCTGGTCACCACGGCGCTGCTGCCGCTGCTGCGCAGGTCGATCTCAGGCGGAGGAGGTCACGCCGACACGCTGTACGTCACCTCGACGGCGGCACAGGTCGCCTATCCGGGCGGCGGTGGGTACAACGCCGCCAAGGCCGGCGAGGCGATGCTCGCCCACGCGCTCCGACTCGAACTCAACGGCGAGCCGATCCGCGTGACCGAGATCGCCCCCGGCATGGTCTTCACGGAGGAGTTCACTCTGAACCGGCTGCGCGGCGATCAGGCCGGCGCCGGGAAGCTCTACGAGGGCGTCGAGCGGCCGCTGGTCGCGGAAGATGTGGCGGACGTCATCAGCTACGCGCTGAATGCACCCGGCCACGTCAACCTGGACCTGGTCACGATGCGCCCCGTCGCGCAATCCGCTCAGCACCTGCTGGCCCGTGGCCCACTGGTTCCCCGCGGCTGACGGGTTCCCTGCGGGCGGGCCCCGGCCCGGGTGGGAAAGTCGCCCATTCGGCCCCGTTGCGTGCGGCGAGCGCCGTGGTCCGGTCGCCCATTGCTCAGATGGAGCGTGAGAGCCCGCGCGGTCATCCCGGACCGCCTCACGCCAGCTTCTCGGCGCGGGCGGAGCTCACCTATCCACCGGGGTCTGGCATCGCTCGGCCATCGCGCGCAGTCGGCGCCCGCGTTCAGGCCGGCGGCGCGTCGGCGAAAGCCACCTTCGGCACGAACACCAGGAGTATGGCCGCGAAGAATCCGCCCGCTGCGCAGATCCCCCAGACCGTGAGGTATCCGCCGAGGGATGCCGCGGTCTCGCTCGCGACGACGCCCGCCCCCGCGGCGAGAACGACACCGAACACCGCCGACGAGAACGTTCCGCCGATCGTCTTGGTCGTGTTGGTCAGCGCGGATGCGATGCCGGTCTGCCCGCGAGGAGCCGCCGCCGCGGCGGCGGCGGGCATCGCTCCGACGAGCGCCCCGCATCCGAGTCCAGCGATCGAGAGGTTGACGACCACTTGCCACACGTCGAGATGGAAAGGCAGGAACAACGCGTAGCCGATCCCGACGAGCAGGGCCGCGGCGATCAGCACGACGCGCGGGCTGGCGCGCCGTGAGGTCACGGAGAACACGATTGCGCCGACGATGAGCGAGACGAGGTAGACGCCGATGAGGTTCGAACGTTCCGTGGCATCGAGCCCGAGGCCATACCCGAGCGCGGGATCTGTGCCGGCGTAGGTCGACAGAGGCCCTTGCGCGCCCAGCAGGCTGATGCCCACGAGGAACGCGGTCGCCTGTACGGGCCACATCTCGGGGCGTCGGAGCACGCGGATGTCCACCGCGGGATCGTTCTGCCGGAGCTCGAACCAGCCGAACAGCGCAAAGCCGGCCATGCCGATGACGAGCAGCAGCCAGACCCACGCGGCAGCGGGCCCGTTCAACCTGAGGAACGTGAGCGCGCTGGTGACCAGGAGCAAGGCCATCGCCAGCAGCACGAACCCGCCGGTGTCGAGCTTGCGTCCGGGCTCGGGCGTCGACTCGGGCACCCCGATCCAGATCACGACCGTCACAAGTGTCACGGCGATCGCCGGCACGATCAGCGTGGCGCTGAGGTTCTGCCCGGTGGCGGCGAAGATCCGGCCGGCCGCGAGCGCGCCGATGATCGCGCCCGCCTGCAGGCCGACGACGAGCAGGCCCGCCGCGCGCCGCGTCATCGAGACGCCTCGCTGCTGCGCACGTCCGCGCTCGAAGATGAGCGCGATCTCCAGCGGCAGCCACACGACGTAAAAGCCCTGCAGCGCCCAGGCGATCAGGAAGCTCCAGAACGAGGTCGCGAAAGCAAGCCACCACGTCGCGCCGGCTGTCAGCACGGCCGCGATCAGCAGGATGCGCTTGTGACCGTACATGTCGCCGAGCTTCGCGAGGATCGGCACGACGAGCGCCGACAGCAGCAGCTGTGCGGCCTCGAACCAGTTGACGTCTGAATCGTGGATGCCGAGGGTCACCACGATGTCGCTGAACAGCGGCACGTAGTACCCCTGGAGGATGCCGCTGACGATCTCGACGACGATGAACCAGCCGATCAGGCCCGCGGTGATGCCCAGGGCAGAGGTGCGGAGGGCCGCGGAGGGGGGCGTGGACACGGCGACCAGTCTAGGGTCGCGTCCATCGTGACCCGTCAGCGACATAGGCTGACATCCGCGAGAAGGAGGCGGCGTGAGCGCACCGAGCGAGAGCGACCGGTGGTTTCGGACGATCCATCCCGACTGGGCTGCGGCGCTCGCGCCCGTGGCTGCCCAGATCGAACTGCTGGGCAATCGGCTGCGTGCCGAGACGGCCGCAGGCCGCGTCTATCTGCCCGCGGGCGACGCCATCTTCCGCGCTTTCGCCCGCCCTCCGTCCGCCGTGAAGGTCCTCATCGTCGGCCAGGATCCGTATCCCACCCCCGGCCATGCGATCGGTCTGTCCTTCGCGGTCGATTCGCGCGTTCGCCCGCTGCCGCGCAGCCTGGCGAACATCTATCAAGAGCTCGAGGGCGATCTGGGCATCCCGCGTGCAGCGCACGGCGACCTGTCGGCGTGGAGTGACCAGGGCGTCATGCTGTTGAATCGTGTCCTCACGGTTGCGCCCGGCGCCCCGGGTTCCCACCGGGGGTGGGGGTGGGAGAACGTCACCGCGCACGCGATCCGCGCCCTTGTCGCCCGCCCCGAACCGCTCGTCGCGATCCTGTGGGGAAGGGATGCCGAGAGCCTGCGGCCGCTCCTCGGCGCAAGCCACATCATCGCCTCGTCCCATCCCTCTCCGCTGTCGGCGCGGCGCGGGTTCTTCGGCTCCCGGCCGTTTTCGCGCGCGAATGATGCGCTCGTCGGGTTCGGGGCATCCCCGATCGACTGGCGCCTCCCGCCCGCGGAGCCCGGCGCGTAGGCTGATCCGCATGCTCGAAGAGGAATACGAGAAGTCGCGTCGCCGTGTCCCGCCACACCTGCGGCGACGTGAGGCGGAGCATCCGTTCGCCTATGAGATCCGCCCCGCGGTGCGCACCGACATGCCGTATGTGCGTGAGATCTACAACTATTACGTCACCAATTCCGTCGTCACCCTCGACGAGAAGAAGTGGTCGCACCAGCAGTGGCTCGACAAGTTCGACTTTCTGCACAAGCTCGCGCTGCCGTTCCTCGTGGCCGTCTCTCCGACGGGGCAGATCCTCGGCTACGGACTCGTCGCACCCTGGACCGGAAAATCCGGCTATCGGTACACGGTCGAGAACTCGATCTACCTCGGGCACGCGGCCACCGGCAAGGGGCTCGGCCGGGCGCTCCTGGAGGCGTTGATCGCGGCGTGCGAAGAACTCGGCATCCGAGAGATGGTGGCCGTCATCAGTGATCGGGGGGCGGAGGCGTCCATCGCCCTTCACAACAGGCTCGGCTTCGTCGAGGTCGGCCGAATGGGCCGAGTGGGGTTCAAGTTCGGTCGTTCGATCGGCACGATCTACCTTCAGAAGCACCTGCACAGCCGCAAGAAGCGCTCACTCTTCGGGCGGCGCACCCGCTGAACCCGCGCGCTCGGCGCCGGCGGCGCCCCGTACCGCATCGATGAGGACCTTCCACGGTCCGTCGATCTCGTACTCGGCGAGCTCCGCACGGCGACGGTCGTCGCCGCGGTGCGCCGACACCGTCCACCAGAATCGGTCGGCGCCGGTCGGCGCCGCGTGCTTCGGTGTGCCCCAGGGGCATCGGTCGACGAGCTCTTCCCATGCTGACGATTCGTCTGCGACCGCGTCCACTCGCCACTGCCGCGTCACTCCGGCCACGCCGCCCGAACGCTTCACGACCACCGACAGCGGCACGGGCGGCGCGGACTCTGCGCGCTCAGGCTCATCCGGCATCCTCGATCACGCCGACACCGATCCACGCGGCGCGGACGGCGTCGACCTCCTCCGATCCACCACCGTACTCCCGCGTCGTGACCGCGAGGGTCTCTGCGGCGAACGCCGAGAAACCCGCCGTGCGGCTCAGCGTCCCGGCCGTCATGACCAGATACCAGATGTGTCCCGCGCGGTCCCAGGCATTCCCCCCGAGCGCCATGGCGACCAGGTGGAAGGCCTTGTTCGGGATGCCGGAGTTGATGTGCACGCCGCCATTGTCGGCGTCGGTGACCACGAAGTCCCGCATGTGCGCCGGCTGCGGATCGCGGCCCAGCACGTCGTCGTCGTAGGCGGTGCCCGGCGCGCTCAGGGAGCGCAGTGCGGCGCCCTGTACGGCGTCCGTGAAGATTCCCTCGCCGATCAGCCACGACGCCTCGGTCACCGTCTGCGCGGCGGCATGCTGTTCGGTGAGAGCGCCGAACACATCGGCCAGCGATTCGTTCAGCGCACCCGACTGCCCGGAGTACTCGAGACCCCCGGAATTCTCGATCACCCCGTGTGTGAGTTCGTGGGCGATCACCGACAGAGACTGCGTGAAGCCCGCGAAAACCTCACCGTCACCGTCCCCGAAGACCATGCGCTCTCCGTTCCAGAAGGCGTTGTCGTAGCGGTCGCCGAAGTGCACCGTGGCCGGCAGCGGACCTGCTTCGTCGTCGATCGACGAGCGTTCGAACGCCTCCCAGTACAGCGCGAACGTGGCGCCCAGTCCATCGAACGCCTGATTGACGGCAGCGTCAGCGCTGACGGGATCTTCCTCCCCGCGCACGCGGATTCCGGGAAGGCTCTCGCGATTCTGCGCGTCGCTGATGACCCGGTCCGGTGTGGACGACGCTTCTGCGACGAGCTCGCGACCGGCTGCGGACAGATCCGGAGCCGCTCGCACGGGAAGGTAGGTGCGCGGTGCGGCGAGCGTCGCGCGCGCCGCGGCGGCAGCCCGAACCAGGCGCTCCTCCTCAGTGGCCGCGAGGCGGGACAGCAGATAGGGAGGGACGATCGCGTGCATGGCCACAGGCTAACCTCGACCCCCGACCCGCATCGGATCCTCAGCGCGGATCGATGATCGGGATCGAGGCCAGCAGCCGCCGCGTGTACGAGACCTGAGGCTGCAGCAGGACCTTCTCGGTCGGACCTTCCTCGACGATGCGGCCTTCCGCCATGACGATGACCTCGTCGCAGAGGTTCTGCACGACGCCGATGTCGTGCGAGACCATCACGAGCGTGAGCTGCTCGGTGCGGCGCAGGTCGCGGAGAAGTTCGAGGATCTGGGCGCGAACGGTCACATCCAGCGCCGACAGCGGTTCGTCACCGACGAGGATGCGGGGCCGATGCACGATCGCGCGCGCGAGCGCGATGCGCTGACGCTGGCCGCCGGAGAACTCGTGCGGATACCGCGCGGCCATGTCGGGTGCGAGTCCCACCTGCGAGAGCACCTCGCCGACGCGGGCCCGGCGGTCGCCGGGGATTCCGAGTGCCCACAGCGGCTCTCCGACGGTGCGTCCGATGTTCATTCGCGGATCCAGAGAGGCGTACGGGTCCTGGAAGACGATGCCGGTCTGCTGACGCAGCCAGTGCAGATCGCGGGCGGAAGCGCGCGCGTCCACCGCGCGCCCGGCGACTTCCACGGATCCCGAGGTGGGAGTGTCCAGGCCCAGGAGGAGACGGATGAGCGTCGACTTGCCCGATCCGGACTCGCCGATGATCCCGACCGCCGATCCGGCGCGCACGTCGATATCGGCATCGTCAAGCGCCGTTGTGAAGGTCGGGCGCTCGAACAGACCCCGGGCCGACGCCCGGAACCGGCGGGTCAGCGCGCGCCCGCGGATCAGGGTCTCGGTCATGCCGAGCCTCCCGGTCGCCAGAGCGTTGCGGTCGCATCGCGGAGGAGTCCCTGCGTCACCGGCGAGGTCGGCGCCGTCAACAGCGTCGTCAGAGGCCCGGATTCGACCACACGTCCCTCCTCCAGTACCACTGCGTGGGTGGCGACCTGGGAAAGGACCGCGAGATCATGAGTGATGAACACGAGCGACATGCCCTCTCGTGTCACCAGCGTGCGGAGCAGATCGAGGATCTCGGCTTGGATCGTGACGTCGAGTGCCGTGGTGGGCTCGTCGGCGATGAGCAGTCGTGGACGACAGGCCAGTGCCATCGCGATCGCGACCCGCTGGCGCTGACCGCCGGAGAGCTGGTGCGGATACCGCCTGACGATCTGCACCGGGTCTTGAAGGTGCACCCGCTCTGCTTCCGTGACCGCGCGGGTGAGAGCGTCGCGGCGCCCGACTTTTTCGTGGATGCGGATCGACTCGGCGATCTGCCGCCCGACCGTGCGGATGGGGTTGAGCGCGGTCCGTGGTTCCTGGAAGACGATTCCGATCTCTTTCCCGCGCAGGCGAGCCAGCTCGCGATCGGGGGTGCCGAGCAGCTCGCGGTCGTTCCACTGGATGCTCCCGCCGGCGACGGCGCCCTCCGGGAGAAGCCCGACCAGCGCGAGCGCCGTGAGGGACTTCCCCGATCCGGATTCTCCGATCAGGCCCACGCGCGCGCCGTCGGGCACGTCGAACGAAACGCCGTCGACGACGCGAGTGCCGGCGATGTCGATCGTCAGGTCTCGGACTCGGAGGCTCATGCGACCACGGCCGGCATGTGTGTTCGCGCGGCTGCGCCCCGGCGGGAGAGGGTGGGGTCGGTCACGTCGCGAAGACCGTCGCCCAGAAGGTTGAGGCCCAACACGGTGAGGGTGATCGCGAGCCCCGGCCACACCACGGTGAGCGGGTAGACGGAGATGTACGACTGCAGTTCGGCCAGCAGCAGTCCCCACGAGGGCTCGGTCGGTGGCGCCCCGAACCCGAGGTAGGACAGGCCCGCTTCCGCCAGGACGGCGACGGCCATCGCCCATGACAGCTGAACGATGAACACCGGTGCGACGTTGGGGAGCAGGTGGCGCCACAGGTTCTGCCAGGGCGTGAGGCCGCTCGCCTGACCGGCGAGGACGAAGTCGCTGTGCAGGACGCGGCGGAGCTCGGGCCGGGTCACCCGGGCGATGTTCACACCGAAGCCGATGCCGACCGACACGATCACCACCCAGAGCGACCCGCCCCAGACGGCCGAGATCATCATGGCGATCAGCAGCACGGGAAATGCGATGAGGATGTCGACCAGCACCGCGACACCCTCGCGCACCCACCGTGCGGTCAGCGCGCCGAGCGCGGCGAGGGCGAGGCCGATGAGCGTCGCGATCACGCCCGCGCCGAGGGCGACCCACACGGTCGTGCGCGCCCCGGCCATCAGGAGACTGGAGATGTCGCGGCCAGATCCGTCGGTTCCGAGGAGGTGCGGCCACCCGGGCGCCGTCCAGCGATTGGCGATGTCCACGCTCTGGGGATCGTACGGGAGCCAGAACGCGCTGACCAGGGCGACGAGGCCGACGACTGCCACCACGAGGATGCCAAACCGGCTTGTCGACTGCTCCCAGAGCCGTGCGAGCCACGAGTATCGCAGCATCGCACCGGACTCGGGCCGGGTGTCGCCACCCGGCGCCGGAACTGGTCGAGGCGTCACTCCGTCTCCCGCTGCCGCGGGTCGATGACCCGGTGGATGAGGTCGACGAGAAAGCCGACGACGAGTACGAACCCCGTCAGCACGAGGAGCTCACCCTGCACTTTGGGCAGGTCTCGGCTGCCGACGTCGGCGACCAGCATCCGCCCGACACCGGGCAGACCGAACAGCTGCTCGATCACGACCGCCCCCACGATGATGCCGGCGACCTGCAGCCCCAGCACCGTGATGATCGACAGGCCGACCGTGGGCAGTCCGTGGCGTACGAGGGCCTGATTGCGTGTGAGTCCCTTCGCCGCTGCCGTGCGGACGAAGTCCTGCCCGACCGCCTGGAGCGTGGCTGAACGCACGAAGCGCAGCAGCATCGCGCCCTCGACGACGCCGATCGTGATGGCCGGCAGGAGAAGCGAGCGCACGGCGAGACCGGGATTCGACCAGCCATCGCGTGGGAAGCCCTGCGCGGGCAGCCAGCCGAGCCAGACCGCGAACACGAGGACGAGCATCATGCCGGCCCACACGACCGGCACGGCGGCGAGCGTCTGTGCTCCGACGCTGAGCACCGTACCGTCGGGGCGGCCGCGGCGCATCGCGGACAGGACTCCGAAAGGCAGGGCGATCAGCAGAGCGACCGTGAGCGACATGACCCCGAGCGGAATCGTCACCTGCGCCTTCTGCGCGAGCTCGGCTGACACGGGCGCTCCCGTGAGCAGCGACGTGCCCAGGTCTCCGCGCAGCACCCCGCCGATCCAGTCGGCGTACTGCGTCGGCAGCGGCGCGCCGAGACCGAGGCGGTCCCTGATGGCCGCGACCTGTTCGGGCGTGGAATTGATCCCGGCGATGAGCTGTGCCACATCGCCGGGAAGAATCCGCAGGGTGAGGAAGATCAGCGCACTGGCGACCAGCAGGCCCAGCAGCAGCAGGGCCAGTCGTGTCAGTGCGTAGCGGATCACCCCGCGCTCTTGACCAACTCAGTCAGGTTCAGGCGCTCGTTCGTGTTGACGGTCGGCACCCCGGTGACTCCGGAGGCGATCGCGACGACGGAGGCGCCGTTGTACAGCCAGTCGGCGGCCATGTCTTCGGACACGATCTTCGCCGCCTTCTGAAGAAGCTCGGCGGCGACTGCCTCGTCGGTGGCCGACAGCGAGTCGGAGAACAGCTGCTGCACCTCGGCATTGTCGTAGGTGAAGTAGTACTCCGGGTTCGCCCAGTTCTCGAAGTCGCGCGCTTCGGTGTGCAGCACGAAGCTCAGGTCGTAGTCTCTGTTGATGTAGACATCCTGGAGCCACGCCGAGAACTCGACGGCATCGACCTTCAGAGTGATGCCCACATCGTTCAGGTTCGAGACGAGGATCTGCGACACGGTCGTGCCGTAGAAGGACGGGATGGTGAGCGTGAGGGTGAGGTCCTCGGCGCCCGCTTCGGCCAGCAGCTTCTCGGCGGCGCTCGGGTCGAATGGTGCCACGGACTCGAGGTCCGCGTAGCCCGGGTCCAGTTCGGGGATCGGACCGTACTGGGTCTGGCCCGCAGCGAGCGCTTCGACGATCGCGTTCTTGTCGATCGCCTGGCGGATCGCCTGGCGCACGCGGATGTCGTCCAGCGGCGCCTTCGCCGAGTTCATCGCGAGCGTGCCCTTGTCGGTGGACTTGCCGAGGGTGACGGCGAAATCGCCGCCGGCCTCGATCTGGCTGGTGAGGTTCGCGTCGAAACCGGTGAGCACGTCCAGTTCGCCCGCCAGTGCGCCGTTGAGCGCCGCCTGCGTGTCCGGGATGTAGTCGAAGACCACCTCGGCCACCTGCGCCTGATCGCCCCAGTAGGCGTCGTTGCGCGCGAAGGTGATCGAATCGCCCTGCTTCCATTCCGTCAGCGCGTAGGGGCCCGTGCCGTTGGCGGCCGTCTTCCGGTCGATCGTGTCGTCCTTCTTGAACACGAGGCCTGCGCGGCCGGTGAGGTTCCACAGGAGGGTCGAGTCCGGCTCACTCAGGGTCACCGTGATCGTCTGGCCGTCGGCGGCGATCGTGCTCACGCGCGCGAGGCGTGCCGAGTCGCGGTAGGTGTCGGTGTCCTTGACCTGCTGCAGCGACCAGACGACGTCTTCGGGGGTGAGCTGTTCGCCGTTGTGGAAGGTGACGCCCTCGCGCAGGGTGAAGGTGTAGGTCAGACCGTCGGCCGAGACGTCGTAGTCGCTCGCCAGGGCGGGAATGACCTCCTGATCGGCCGTCCGCGAGACGAGTCCCTGGTACACGTTGTCGATCAGGATCTGATCCAGCGCCGCACCCGCGGTCTCACGGATGTCGAGGTTCCCCGGCTCGGCGACGAGCCGGATCACCACGGACGCATCAGGATCGGCTGTTCCGCTCGTGCTGGAGGCTGTGGGATCCGTGCCGCCCGCGCAGGCGGTCAGCACGAGGGCGCCGGCCGCGAGCAGCGCGGCCGCGGCGAGGGTGGTTCGGCGAAGCATGAGGGGGGTCCTTTCGCAGGGAGCAGGAGTGCGCCGTAGCTGGAGCGGCACACTCTGCGGACTCGGGTGCGCGTATCAGCCTAGGCTCCGCGCGCGATGCCGTGTGCATCCGTGTCATCATCCGTGTACGGGATCACGCCCGTGAGACGACGGCCGCCACGATCTCGGCGAGCTCGGCGGGAGCTTCCTCCTGGACGTTGTGGCCCGAGGAAACCGCGATGGTCACCGCATCCGGCCGGTATGCACGGTAGTCGGTGACATCCTGTTCCGTCAGGAATCCGCGCTCGCCGTGCACCAGGGTGATCGGTGCGCGGACAGCGGCGAGGTCATCCCAGCCGGATGCCGTCAGTACGCTCCGCAGCGCATCCTGACCGCTGAGAGCGGCCTGTGCGGCCACCGGATCCGCCGCCATCGCAGCGGCGAGGTGCGCGAAGTGGTGCTTCCATTCGACGCGGCCGTCGGGGCGCACGCGCGAGTTCAGGAAGACCCCGCGGGTCGCAGCTTCCGGCGTGCCGCCGAGACCGAACTGCATGGCCCGCTCGACGAGCTCCTCCCGGCTCGCCCAATCGGTCGGGCCGGCGAAGAAGGCCGCGATCTGGCTGGCGCCCGCGTTCGGATCTATGCCGGGCGAGATGTCGACGACGACGAGCTCACGCACGAGGTCGGGGTGGGAGGCCGCCAGCGCCGCCGCCGTCAGCCCGCCGAGCGATTGCCCGACCAGCACCTGCGGCGTCTCGCACCACTTTTCGAGGGCTCCCACGATGTCCTCCGCGAGCGGCCGGCCGGCGTAGGCGGCGTCCGTGCGCCAGGACGAATCGCCGTGGCCGGGGAGATCGAGCGCGAGGGCCGGCAGCCCCAGCGCGATCGCGGTCGTGTCCCATGTGTGGGCGTTCAGCCCGGCGCCGTGGAGGAAGGTCACCACCGGCGGAGGGAAATCAGAGCTCAGCGCATCACCGTACTGCAGAGCGCTGACGGTGCGTCCGTCCGGAAGCTCATGAGTGAGGCGGCGGACCGGCGGGATGCGGTCCGTGCCGATGTCACGCGCCTGGTCGGGAAGGAACTGAAACTCGTTCATCCGGCTATTGTGGCCCATCCCGCAGCGGGGCGGGAACCCGGCCGTAGGCTGATGTAATGACCCAGGAACGTCGCGTGCATCTCTCCCGCTCGGCTCGTCCCGCGTATGACGCGCTCGAAGCGTTCTCGCAGACGGTCGCCACCCTCGCGGCCGACGCGGGGATCGACGCACGACTCAGGGAGATCGCGTTGATCCACGCATCGCAGCTGAACGGATGTGCGTACTGCGTGCGCGTGCACGCAGATCGCGCCGTCGCCGCCGGGATTGCCGCGGATGAGATCGCGCAGATCGCCGTGTGGCGGGAGTCGGGGGTCTTCAGTGCGCGGGAGAGGGCGGCGCTCGAGCTGGCCGAGTCGTACGTCTTCATCCATGAGCAGGGCATTCCCGACGAGGTCTACGATCGCGTCGGCGGCATCCTGACCGAGCAGGAGTATGTCGCGCTCAGCTGGCTGCTGGTTTCGATCAACGCGTTCAATCGGGTCACCATCGCCGGCAGGTACCCGGTTCCGCGGCGGCACGGGTCCACGGCGTGAGCGTTCCGGGAACGCTCAATTTCCGCGACATCGGGGGGTTGCCCGCCGGCGCGTCCGTCACCCGCGACGGCGTCCTCTTCCGCTCGGGGAACCTCGCCCGGCTCGAGGCGGACGGTCGCGACGCGCTGACGGCTCTGGGTCTGCGCCGCATCGTGGACCTGCGCGAGGACGACGAGCTGATTCGCGACCCGAGCCGGATCGACGGGCTCGAGATCGATACGGTGCGGGCGCCGCTCTTCCTCGGATCCGCAGCATCGTTCTTCGCCCATGACGTGTCGCTCGCCGATATGTACCGGGGGCTCGTCGAGGGTGCGGCCGATCGCATCGTCGACGTGGTGCGCGCGGTCCTGGTCGATCAGCCCGTGCTCGTGCACTGCACGGTCGGCAAGGATCGAACGGGTGTGACGGTCGCCCTCATCCTCGCCGCGGTCGGCGTCGATGAAGAGGCGGTCATCGCCGACTATGCGCTGACCGAGACCCTGCTCCCTGCCGAACGCAACGAGAGCGTCGTGTCGTTCCTTCGACGACTGCATCCGGACGCCGTCCACCTCGAGGATCTCGCCACACGATCACCGGCGCCGGTGATGCGGGGGATGCTCGCCGACCTGAGCGATCGGTACGGTGCACCCGTCGAGTATCTGCGCGCTCATGGTCTCAGTGATGCCGAGATCGTCGAGCTGCGACGGGTGCTCCTGCGGGTCCCCTGAGACATCGTGATCAGCGAGTTGACCTCGGATCACCGGATGTAGTTGCCGTCCTCCAGGCCCGCCAGGATCTCGAACCGATTCGTCAACGGATTGCGCCCGGCGAGCAGGTAGAGGATCGGCATCAGGAACCCGTAGCGACGCCACTGGCGTGCATGGACCGCTTCGTGCCGCAGCACGGCGTCGCTGACCTGGGCGTCGCCGGTGAGAAAGCAGCCGCCCACGCAGACGCCGCCGCGACCGAACGTCCAGTTCGGCATGCCGGCGAAGACCCAGAGCCCCGCACGGCGCTCGACGCGGCCGGTCGACCACAGTGACCCCCAAACCCAGCCGACCGATGTGCCCCACCAGCAGCCGACGCGGCTGAAGGAGGAGTCCAGCAGGAAGGCGGGGATGAGGGCATCCACCCTCGCGCCACGCACGACCGCACGCTGCGCACGTTCCCGCCAGCCGGTGGGGGGCGTGACGCTCACTTGAGCGCGCCCAGAACGCGGAGGATCGTGCCGAGGTCGTCGATGGCCGCGGCGGGAGAGGAGGGCGCGAATCCCGCGATCGATGCACCCGCCAATCGGGCTTCGCCGCGGACCGCGGCGATCGCGGCGGTGAGCTGCTCGAGAGACAAGCCGAAAGGCACCGGGAGCGCGAGTCCATCGAGGACCGCGGGATCGAGCACATCCAGGTCCACGTGGATGTAGATCGACGCGGCGCCCGTTGCGGCCACGGCCGCGACGAGCGGGGCCGGGTCGGCGAGTTCTGGGATGGTCAGTGCGCGCAGGCCCGATCCGCTGATGAACTCCCATTCCGCGTCGTCGAACTCGCGGGCGCCCGCGAGGATGACACGACTCTGCGTCACTCCGCCGGACGGCAGATCGATGGGCTCGAAGGTCGCGCGCAGCGCCATGCCGGCCACGGCGCCGGAGGGGCTGGACTCCGGCGAATGGAGGTCGGCGTGCGCGTCGAACCAGATCACCGCGAGATCATCGTGATGCAGCGCGGCGTGTGCGATCGCCGGGATGGCGATCCCGCAGTCACCGCCGACGACGACGGCCGGCTCGTCCGAGCCGGCGAGGGTGTGCGTGACGGTCTCGGCGACGCGGTGCACCGCGCTGAACCGGCGGATGTCGGTCCCGAGCGGTTCGCCCGCCTCGATCGGCACCTTGACCCGAGTCGTCGCTGCTCGCGGCAGGTCTCCGGCGATCGCTTCGGCGCCGTCGATCAAGTGCATGGCTCGCGCGGAGGGGGAGCCCTGCCACTGGGGAACCACAAGGTAACGCGTCACGGGTCCATCCTCTCGCGCGGCGGGCGTCCGCCGTCGTCGCGGCGCCGGTTCGGCGATCCCGGCGCCGCGCATCGCCGGCCTTACTGCTCGATCGCCGCCGAGCTCACTCCGCCGGCCTTCAGAGCGGCCAGGCGCGCCTCGACCTCGGTGAGTTCGCCGACATCCTCGAGTGACGAGAACTGCGCATCGAGGCTCGACGCCGCGATCTCGGCCTTGCCGGCGGCAAGGGCTTCCTGGCGGCGGACCTTGTCCTCGAAACGCCCGAGTTCGCTCGTGGGGTCGAGCACGTCGATCGACTTGACTGCGTCGTGGACCTTGTTCTGCGCCTCGGCCGACTTCGCGCGAGCCAGCAGCTCGGAGCGCTTCGCCCGGAGCTCCTCGAGCTTGCCCTTCATGCCGTTGAGGCCGTCCTTGAGCTTGTCGACGACCTCGGTCTGCGCGGCGATCGAGGGCGCGAGCGCGCGGGCCTCGTTCTCCTCGCTGATCTGTCGCTGCAGCGCGATCTTGGCGAGGTTGTCGAACTTGTCCGCGTCGACCGTGTGGCCGGCGACCCGCAGCTCGTCGGCCTTCTTGCTGGCGGCGAGGGCCTTGCTGCCCCATTCGGTGGCGGCCTTGACGTCTTCCTCGTGATCACGTTCGAGGAGCCGGAGGTTGCCGATCGTCTCGGCGATGGCCGACTCCGCATCCGCGATGTTGTTGGTATAGTCGCGCACGAGCTGGTCGAGCATCTTCTGCGGGTCCTCCGCGGAATCGAGCATGCCGTTGATGTTCGCCTTCATGAGCGTCGAGATGCGACCGAAAATGGACTGCTTTGCCATCGGTGTTCCTTTTCTTTCGAGTGGATGGGAGTGTCCGGCGGATGCCGGCATCGGAGGCGGGCTGCCGGTGATCAGAAGCGTCCTCCTCCGCGGCGACCGCGCGTGCCGCCTCCGCCGAAGCTGCCGGGGCCAGGGCTGCGACCGCCGCCGCCGCCTCCGCCCCCGAATATGCTGCCGCCGCCTCCTCCGAACATGCCGCCCGAGCTGCGACCGCCGCCGCCGAGCAGCGAGTTGATGAGGATTCCGCCGAGCACGGCGTTCATCATGCTGCCGCCACTGCCACTGTTGCCACCCGATCCGCCGCCCTGGAAGGCGCCGACGTCGTTCTGCGCGTACTGGATGGCTTGTGCTGCGAGGTCGTTCGCCCGCTGCGCGTGCGTCAGGGCCTGCGCGGGGTCGCTCTGCTGCAGCTGGCGGGCCTGGATGAGCGACGTTTCCGCTTCGGCCAGCCGGGTGCGGGCCCGGGCGCCGATCGCGCCACGGCGAGAAGTGATGAAATCCTCCGCGGACGAGACCTGACCCTGCGCCTGAGTGAGGAGCATGCCGAGCTGCTGAGTCGCGCGCTCCGCTTTCTGCCGGCTGTCGCGGACACCGTCGAGCAGAGCGTCGATCTGCTCGTTCGCGCGGGTGAGGCCCTCCAGCGCGTGCAGCGGCCGTCGCGCCGTTCCGGCGAGCAGAGCGCGGCCTGCGTCGACCTGCTGACGCGTTGCCGCGATCACGGGGGCGAGCCGTCCGTCGGGATCGGGGAGTGCGCCGGCCGAGGCGAGATCGGTGTCGATGTCGGCGAGCAGGCGGGCCGCGTCCTGATCGCCCTGCGCGAGATCGGCACCGAGCTTGTCGACGGCATCCTGGAGTCGCTTCGCCTCGGCGATCGCGTCTTCGGCGGCACGGATGCCGACCGCGGCGCGCGCGCCGTCGCCGGCGCCGATGGCCGACTGGGCTGCGCGCAGCTGCTCGTCGGCGAAGCTCAGCAGCTGCGCCGCTTGGTCGGGGTTGTCGGCGACCGTGGCGAGCGCTTCGGGCGCGTAGCTCTGCGCAAGAGCCGTCAGGCGGGGGCCGACGCCGTCGTGCGCATCGGCGACTGTGGCGTGCAGCGCCTGGACGCGACCGAGCGCCTCAGGCGCGTTCTGCTCGAGCTTGCGCAGCTCATCGAATGCCTCCGCCTTCTCATCGAGCTCGTGGTTGGCGTGCGCGCACAGTTCGAGGATCTGGGCGTTCCACTGGCGCGCTGCGTCCTCGGAGTCGGGGACGTCGTCGTCGAGCTGCTGACGGAGGGCGAACGCCCGGCTCAGGTCCTCTTTCGCGTGTGCGATGGCCGTGTGGAACTCGGCCGCCGCCTCGGCGCCGAACTGCGCCTCGGCGAACCCGAGTTCCTGTTCGCTGGTCCTGACCGCGTCGTCGGTGTCGACGAGGGCCGAAGCAGCGCGCCGCGCGAGATCGGCGGGTGACAGCTGGCTGAGCTCGTCGGGCGCTGACACGGCGCCGGCGCGCACGGGGATCGTCGCCTTTCGGCGCGAGCGGACCACGAGCCACACGACGAGCGCGGCGAGCGCCACGAGTACGAGGATCAGCAGAGCGGGCAGGAAGGAGCTTCCCGATTCTGTCCCTCCGATCCCGCCGCCGACCGCGCTCTCGAGTCCATCGGCGGCCGCTGTCGCTGCTCCCGCCCAGTTCTCTTCGCGCAGCTCGGGCAGGATCTGCTGCTGCTCGATCGCGGACAGCCGGTCGGAACTGACCGGGCCGGCGGTGTCGCCCGAGAGATAGAACTGACGGCCGCCGGTGGCGATCGCGAGCAGATACTGCGTAGGGCCGAGCCCGTTGCTGCGCGCTGTCTGGTTGGCCCACTCCTCCGGATCGCTCGGATTGGTGAACTGGTCCACATACACGACCCAGAGGTCGATGCCGGAGGAGGCAGCCGCGCTCAGGCGCTCCTGAACCGACGCCTCCTGCGCCGCAGTCAGGGCGTCGGACTGATCCAGCACTCGCGAACTCGCCAAGGCGACCGGGTCCGCCGCGATCGCTGATGCCGCGCCCCCGCCCAAGACGATCGCGGCGGCTGCGACCACTGCGAGAGGCCAGTGCGCACGCATGGCGGTCCTTTCCTCCACGGGGACACCGGAACCCTCCCCGGGACCACCCTATTCGCCGTCGTGCAGGAGTAGAAGTCCTCGGCGCGCACGCCGATCTCGCGCGCAGGATCGATCCGAGACGCCGAGTCGCTCCCGCCGTCTCGGCGCCAGACGGGCTAGGTTGACGGATCGGGGGAGTGATGGAAGACAGGTACGGCGGAGACGTGCTGGCTCGCGGGTGGCGCGACGCCGGGCGGCGCACGGTGCCGGAGATCCCCGCCGAGCGGCAGCTCGTCGTCGAAGTGGCGGCAGACGGATTCTGCGGCGCGATCACGCGTGTGGACTCCGGCGCCGTCGAGCTCGAGGACCGACTCGGTCGACGACGCCTCTTTCCGCTCGGAGGGGGGTTCCTCATCGACGGAAGGGCGGTCGTCCTGGTCGTCCCGAGGTCCGCCGCCTCCACCCCGCCGGCGGCGCGGACGGCATCCGGGTCGTTCGCCGTCCCGGAGGCACGCGCGCGGGTCGCCCGAGGCTCGCGGATCCTCGTCGAGGGGCGCCACGATGCCGAGCTGGTCGAGAAGGTGTGGGGCGACGATCTGCGGGAAGAGGGCGTCGTCGTCGAGTACCTCCGGGGTGTCGATCTCCTGGCCGCGGCCCTCGATGACGAGCCGCCCGGACCGGACCGCCGCTACGGGGTGCTGGTCGACCATCTCGTCGTCGGATCGAAGGAATCGCGGATCGCGCAGGAAGTCGCGCGCGGACCGCACGCGGACTACGTGCGTGTCGTCGGGCATCCCCACATCGATGTCTGGCAGTGCGTCAACCCGCAGGCGCTCGGTATCGCGGCCTGGCCCGACGTGCCCCGGGGAATCGAGTGGAAGGCCGGCGTGAGTCGCGCGCTCGGCTGGCCGGCGCGCGATCACGCCGACCTGGCGCGCACCTGGCAGCGCATTCTCCGCTCGGTCCGCAGCTACCGTGATCTCGACCCGGCGCTCCTCGGCCGCGTCGAGGAGCTGATCGATTTCGTCACGCAGGAGGGGTCCGGCGGCTCCGCGGGTGCATTCCGATAGCCTGGACGGATGCCGCTTCCGGACGTTCCCGAACCACCGATCGGGCCGCGGTTCCGCAGCGATCCCGTCTCGTTCGTGCGGCGCAGCGGACGCATGACCGACGGGCAGGAGCGGGCGTGGGAGGAGCTCGCCCCCTTCTACGTCATCCCGGTTGAACGAGACGAGGCGGTCACCAGCATCCGCCCCGGTACCGCCATCTCGCCCGAGGCCGTTTTCGGGAGGCCGGCGCCGCTGATCGTCGAGATCGGATCCGGGCAGGGCCATGCGATCGTGCACGCGGCGGGCACTCATCCGGATGCCGATTTCCTCGCCGTCGAGGTCTTCGTCGCCGGCCTCGCGCGCACGATGCGCGACGCCGATCGCGCCGATGTCCGCAACCTCCGGCTCGTGGAAGGCAATGCCCCCGAGGTGCTGCAGCACCTGCTCCCGGCGGAATCCGTCGATGAGCTGTGGATCTTCTTCCCCGACCCGTGGCACAAGTCCAAGCACACCAAGCGCCGGCTGATCGCGCCGCCGTTCCCCTCGCTCGCGGCGCGCGTGCTGCGCGATGGCGGCCTGCTCCGGCTGGCGACGGACTGGGAGGACTACGCCCTCCAGATGCGTCAGGTGCTGGACGCGGCGGACGACCTCGTGCCGGTGTTCGGCGGCGAATGGGCCGAGCGATTCGACGGTCGCACGATGACGGCATTCGAACGCAAGGGGCTCGCTCAGGGACGCCAGATCCGCGATCTCACCTACCGGCGCTCGCCCCGACGCTGACAGGGGGGTTCGCGGGTCAGGACACTCAGCCGACGTAGACCCACGCCGACCGGCCGCTGCCGAGCGTGACACGTTCGCGATGGTACAAGGGCACCTCGTACTCGTCGGCTGCTTCGATCTCCGCAAACGTGACGTGCAGGACCTTGCCGAGGACCTTGTCGACGGCATTGCCCGTGTGCCGGATCATGGGGTGAACGGAGAGTCCCGAAACATCCACGATCCGGTGATCGGTGATCTCGGTGTAGTCGGTCGTGTACCCGGGGAGCGTGTCGCCCTCGCCCGCGACGATGTGCCCGAACGTGTCGAGCTGCACCTCGGCGAACTGCAATGTGCCGTAGGTGAACAACAGCTGATCGACCGATCCACCGCTCACCCCTCCAGGCTACCCGCGCGGCCCGTCTCAGCCCAGCAGCGCTTGCGCGATCGCGAAGATCGCGAGCCCCGCGAGTGCACCCACGACCGTGCCGTTCAGGCGAATGTACTGGAGGTCGCGGCCCACCATCAGCTCGATCTTCTCGGTGGTCTCGGCGGGATCCCACTTCTCGACGGTGTCGGTGATGATCGACGCGATGTCGTGCCGGTAGCGGTCGACCAGGAACACCGAGGCGTCGCCGATGCGGTCATCGACGCGCCGCTGGAGGGCGGCGTCGCTCGCCAATCGCGAGCCCACCTCAGCGAGCGCGGCGGTGACGCGCCGCCGCAGGGGGCTCTCCGGGTCGTCGAGCGAGCGCAGAAGCCCCGCTTTCGCGGTGTTCCAGGCTTCGGTCGCAAGCGCCTGGACCCGCGGACTGTCGAACACGGCGCTCTTGGACTCCTCCAGGCGCGCGATCGTGGTGGGATCCTGCTGGAGGTTCTCGGCGAGTCGCGCGAGGTATCCGTCGATCGCGATCCGCGCGGGGTGGTGCGGATCGGCTTGGACGGACGACGCGAATTTGATCGCCTCGTTGTAGACCGTGTCGTCGACGAGCCGCATCGCCACCGAGGGAACCCAGGAGGGCAGTCGGCGTGAGACCAGGCCGCTGAACGAGTCGCGGTTGGCCCGCAGCCACGTCGCGATCGAGTCGATCCCGAGGTCGACGGCGCCCCGGTGGGCATCGGCCTCGACGACCCGCTCCAGCCATCCGCCCAAGGTCGGCGACCAGGAGGGGCCGACCAGATGCTCGCGCGCGAGGTCGGCGATGAGGTCCTGCACCTCGTCATCACTGAGTGCGGTCAGTATGCCTCCTGCGATCGTGGAGGCTTCCCGCGCCACGGTCTCGGCGTGTGCGGGATCACGCAGCCATTCGCCGGCCGTCGCGGCGATGGCGGTCGATTCGAGTTTCGCGCGCACGACCGATCCCTCCAGGAAGTTCGTCTCCACGAACTCGCCGAGAGTGCTTCCGATCTCGTCTTTGCGGCGCGGGATGATCGCGGTGTGCGGAATCGGGATCCCGAGCGGATGCCGGAAGAGCGCCGTCACGGCGAACCAGTCCGCGAGGGCACCGACCATGCCGCCTTCCGCTGCGGCCCGGACGTACGACATCCACGGATACTGCTCCTGCATCAGGAAGGCGATGACGAACACCACCGCCATGACGATCAGTCCGCCGAGCGCAACGGTCTTCATGACGCGGAGCGCACGGCGACGCTCCTGATCGGCGGGGCTGAGGAGATCGGTCGGCGTGCGGGGCATCTGGCTATGGTGTCACGCGCGCCGCGCCTCTGCGCGCGGACTCTCGGCGCGTAGTCTGACTGCGTGATCGAGGACATCAAGAAGCGCGCACTGCACCGCACCAGCATCTTGGAGGGTCAGGTGAGGGGGCTCGCGAAGATGATCGAAAGCGAGGACTACTGCATGGACATCATCGCGCAGTCGCGTGCGATCCAGAAGGCCCTCGCGTCCCTCGACAAGCTCCTCATCGAGAACCACCTGCGCACGCATGTCGCACAGATGTTCGCCGACGGCGGTGACGAGCGCGAACAGGCCGTCGCCGAACTGCTGAAAGCATACGACCTCGAGACCCGCTGACCTCGAGCCGAGGTCGTCGGTCTCGGTGGCCTGCCTCCCCTTCCTTCAGGAGCTGATCGGTCCGAGCCAGGCGGTGGCGACGGTGGAGTGCGCCGACTCGGGGTCGGACGGGTGGAACATTCCGGCCAGCACATCGCGGTACAGGCGGCTGAGTTCATTGTGCGTGAAATACGACGATCCGCCGGCGACGAGCATGGCCTCGTCGACGATCCGCTTCGCCGCGTCGACGGCCCGATGCTTGAGGCCGGAGAGCTTCGCGAACCACTGGGCGCCGTGATCGGCCTGCGCGTCGATGTCGCGCGCGAGCGCGTCGATCTGGGGGAGCAGCCCGTCATAGGCGAGAGCCATGCCGGCGATGCGCCAGCGGATGTCCGGGTCATCGCTGTAGGGCTTGCCCGTCTTCTTCGACGTGCGGCGCTTCGCCGACTCGACCGCGAGATCGAGAGCGCGGCGGGCGACACCGGTGTAGACCGACGCGAGCAGCACCTCGAAGACGCTGAAGATCCCGAAGACGAGCGGGTCGGGGTTCGGTCCCGGGGTGACCCGCCGAACGACGCGCTCCGGCGGGGCGACGGCGCCGTGCAGCTCGGTTGTGCGGGATTGCGTGCCGCGCATCCCCATCGTGTCCCAGTCGTCGCGCGTGCGCACGGCATCCGTCCGCGGCACGAACGCGTACACGAGCCGCGGCGCGTCGGGATCGGTCGTATCGAGCCCGTGCAAGCCCAGCTGCGTCCACACCGGGCCGAGCGAGGTGAAGATCTTGGTGCCGGTGAAGCTGTACGAGCCGTCTGGCTGCGGGACGGCATCGGTGTCGCTTCCGAAGAGCACGAGGTCGTTGCCGGCCTCGCTGATCCCGAACCCGAACACTTCGCCCGCGACGGCTCCCTCCTGCACGAACCGCAGGTCATCGACGCCGCGATCCTGCAGCACTTTCGCCACCCCGGTCCAGATGAGGTGCATGTTGATCGCCAAGGCGGTCGCCGGGGCCGCGGATGCGAGTCGCTGCTGCAGGACGGCGGCTTCCGCCAGGCTCAGCCCGCCGCCGCTGAGTGCGGTGGGCACGAGGATCGCGAGGTAGCCGGCATCCCTGAGTTCGGCGAGGTCCTCCTCGGGGAATCGGTTGTCGGCATCGACCGCGGCGGCGCGAGTGCGGATGCGCTCCAGGAGGTCGTCGGGGAGGAGGACGGCGGGGTCGAAGGTGCTCACGCCTCCATCCTGCCCCCGTGGGAGCTGCGCGAGGCAGGACGAAGAGCCGGGGTGTCCGCTCAGCCGAGCGCTTCCCACAGCTGGCGCAGGGTGTCTTCTGGTTTGTCCCGGTGCGGGGAATGGCCCGCCCCCGCCACGACGGACATCGTGATGATCGGGTTGCGGAGCACGTCCTCGGCCAGCGGGCCGCGGAAGATCGAGTAGACCTTCGGGTCGCTCGCGATGATGTGGGTCGGCACTGTCAGCCGTGACGCCGAGGTGCGCACATCCCACGGTGTGTTCTGAATGCGTGTCTGCTCGACGGCCCAGCGACTGGCCTGCCGGGCCGACAGCGCCTTGAGCTCGATGTCCTGTGGATGCCAGTCGGGGTGCTCGGCCCGCACGGTGTCCTCGGAGGGATCGGCGAAGGAGCGATCCTGGCTGTTGCGCACGACCTGACGGTCGCGGTCGCCGAGGTGGATGGCCGGGTCGATCAGCACCAGACGACGCGTCCACGCCGGGACGTCCGCGCTGGCGAGCGTCGCCGCCGCGGCCCCGAGCGAGTGCCCGATCACGAGGTCCCACGGGTCGCCGTCGGGCGCACCTGTGTGGGCGACGTCGGCGGCGTAGGCGGCGATCGAGTAGTCGAGCACGCGCGGCGCGAGGCCGTGGCCACGGAGGTCGACCGCCTGCGCCTGCCAACCGGCGTCGGCCAGTGCGACGCCGAACCGCCACATGAGGGCGCCGTTCGAGCCCAGCCCGTGGATGAGCAGCGCGTGCCGCGTCGCATGCGGGGAGCCCCAGGAGAGCGCCGGGAGGGTCACGGGTGCGCGCATGCATCCAGCGTACGAGGCGGAAGGCTCAGGTGATGACGTCCACGGGGGTGGTGTCGGGGATGGGGCTCACGTCGCGGCCGCGCAGGTCGGGGAAGCCGCGGACGAACACCGCCGAGACGATGAGGCCGATGACCGCGAAGCCGGCGGCCGCCCCATATGCCCCCGCTGGGCCGACGCCGTCGATCAGGAAGCCGGCGATCGCCGAACCCAGGGCGGCACCGATGAGCTGGCCCGTGCCGATCCATCCATAGGCCTCGGCGGTGTCGCTGAACTTGACGCTCGCCGAGGTCATCGCGAACATCATCGCCAGAGCCGGCGCGATGCCCACACCGGCGACGAGCAGGCACGCCGAGACCCACCATCCGGTCGTGTCGGTGATGTCGACGACGGCGAACAGCGTCGCCACGAGACCGACCGAGACCGCGCCGAAGCGTCGGGCCATGGACCACGGGCTGATCGGGACGTGCCCGAACGCGAGTCCACCGGCGAGGCTCCCGATCGAGAAGACGGCCAGGACCAGACCCGCCTCCAATCCGCCGTGGCCGAAGGTTGCCACGACGCCCGCTTCCACGGCGGCGCATGCGCCGATCAGGAGGAACCCGGTCACCGTCGCGAGCAGCACGACAGGGCTTTGCAGGACCTTCCCGAATGCGCGTCGACTGCGCGGGATGCGCACGCGACCGACCTCGGGCGAGAGGATGAACCACGCGCCGCCGCCGACGAGGATCGCCACGATGAGCAGAAGTCCCGGAACCGTGCCGGCCTGCGTCGCGACGATCGTGATGACGACGGGCGCGAGGATCCAGATGATCTCCTGCAGACTCGCATCGAGCGAGAAGAGGGGCGTCAGCTGGTGCGAGTTGACGAGCTTGGGATAGATCGTCCGGACGGCGGATTGCACCGGCGGCGTCGACAGCCCCGCGATCAGGCCGAGGATCATGTAGCCGGTGACCTGCATCGGCACGAGCGCGAGGATCGCGATGGCGGCGGCGCAGACGGCGGTCGTGAGGGTCAGCACGCGCCGGATGCCCCAGATGCCCATCCAGCGGCTCGTCACCGGGCCGCTGGTCGCCTGTCCGATCGATGCCGCCGCCAGCACGATGCCGGCGGCGCCGTAGGAGCCGGTCATCTGCTCGACGTGCAGCAGGATCGCCAGGCTCGTCATGCCGTTGGGGAATCGCGCCGTCAGCTGCGCCGCGATGATGCGCGCGACGCCCGGCGTGCGCAACAGTTCCCGGTATCCCGCCACCCCTCCACGCTACCGGTGGTGTGGATGCCGCCGACACGCCGAAGACAGTTTCCACAGGGGAATCCGTGTCGGTGGCCCGGCGTAGCGTCCGGTCTGTGGATGAATGCTGGGGTCGCGCGGGAAATGCGCACGATCCAGGGATTTTCCGACTGCTCAGAAAGGACCTCTCCTGTGGATGAAACGGTGGACAACATGTGTTGTACCTGTTGACAGTGGTGCAAAACTACACGGATGTAACTACTACCCCTTGTGGTGCTTTCCAATGTCGATACCCATATGTAGTATTGGACTCCCGGTGGGGGCCTGCCGGATACCGGCACCTCACGGGCACGACTCGCGGGATGATTTCAGGGGAGAACAGAGAACATGGCGATCACGGTTTACACGAAGCCCTCATGCGTGCAGTGCAACGCGACGTACCGCGCGCTCGACTCGAAGGGCATCGAGTACGACGTCCTCGATCTGTCGGAGGATCCGGCTGCGCTCGCGCACGTCAAGTCCCTCGGGTACCTTCAGGCGCCCGTCGTCGTCACCGACGAGGGGCACTGGTCGGGCTTCCGCCCCGACAAGATCGACGAACTCGCCAGCCGTCTGGCCTGACCTTCGCTGACTGGCACGGGTGAGGACATGCTGACAGCCACCGACGCTCCGCTGCTGGTCTACTTCTCGAGCGTTTCGGGCAATACGGCGCGCTTCGTCGAGAAGCTGGGTCTTCCCGCCGTCCGTATCCCGTTGCTCCCATCCGAACCAGCCGCGGTGGTCGACGAGCCTTACGTGCTCGTCACCCCCACCTACGGCGGGGGGCAGGGGCGCGGACAGGAGAAGGGCGCCGTCCCCAAGCAGGTCATCCGCTTCCTCAACGACGAGGGCAACCGGAAGAACCTGCGCGGAGTCATCTCGGCGGGCAACACCAATTTCGGCGCGGCGTACTGCCTCGCCGGCGACATCATCAGCCGCAAGTGCACCGTGCCGCACTTGTATCGGCTCGAACTCTTCGGCACGCCTGACGACGTCGATCGTGTGACCGACGGATTGGAACGATGGTGGAAGCTGCACTGACCGAGACGACGTTCAAGACGAACGCGCGCTTCGAGGGGATGGATTACCACTCCCTCAATGCGATGCTCAACCTCTACGGCGCCGACGGCAAGATCCAGTTCGACGCCGACAAGCGCGCCGCTCGCGAGTACTTCCTGCAGCACGTGAACCAGAACACGGTCTTCTTCCACTCGCTCAAGGAGCGGCTGGACTACCTCGTGGAGAAGGAGTACTACGAGGGTGCCGTCCTCGAGCAGTACCCGTTCGAGTTCATCCAGAGCCTCAGCGACCGCGCCTACGCGGCGAGGTTCCGGTTCGAGACATTCCTCGGTGCGTTCAAGTACTACACGAGCTACACGCTGAAGACCTTCGACGGAAAGCGTTATCTCGAGCGATTCGAAGATCGTGTCGTGATGACGGCTCTGGGACTCGCCAGCGGTGACCAGCGGCTCGCCGAGATGCTGGTCGACGAGATCATCTCGGGACGCTTCCAGCCGGCGACGCCGACTTTCCTCAACACCGGAAAGGCCCAGCGCGGAGAACTCGTCTCCTGCTTCCTCCTGCGCATCGAAGACAACATGGAGTCGATCTCCCGCGGCATCAACTCCGCCCTGCAGCTCAGCAAGCGCGGAGGCGGCGTGGCGCTGCTGCTGACGAACATTCGCGAATCCGGTGCGCCGATCAAGCAGATCGAGAACCAGTCCTCGGGGATCATCCCCGTCATGAAGCTCCTCGAAGACAGCTTCAGCTACGCCAACCAGCTCGGTGCACGCCAGGGCGCGGGCGCGGTGTACCTGAGCGCGCACCACCCCGATATCATGAAGTTCCTCGACACCAAGCGTGAGAACGCCGACGAGAAGATCCGCATCAAGACGCTGTCGCTCGGCGTCGTCGTGCCGGACATCACGTTCGAGCTCGCGAAGAACGATGAGGACATGTACCTCTTCTCGCCCTACGACGTCGAGAAGGTCTACGGTCTGCCGTTCGGCGACATCTCGGTGACCGAGAAGTACCGCGAGATGGTCGATGACGCCCGGATCAAGAAGACGAAGATCAACGCCCGCGAATTCTTCCAGACGCTCGCCGAGATCCAGTTCGAGTCCGGCTACCCGTACATCATGTTCGAGGACACCGTGAACAGGGCCAACCCCATCAAGGGCCGGATCAACATGTCCAATCTCTGCTCGGAGATCCTCCAGGTCAACACCCCGACGACCTACAACGAGGACCTCTCCTACGCCGACATCGGCAAGGACATCTCCTGCAACCTGGGATCGATGAACATCGCCCTGGCGATGGACGGCCGCGATCTCGCCGGAACGGTGGAGACCAGCATCCGGGCGCTGACCGCGGTCAGCGATCAGAGCCACATCCGGTCGGTGCGTTCGATCGAGGACGGCAACGACCGGTCGCACGCGATCGGCCTGGGTCAGATGAACCTGCACGGGTACCTCGCGCGTGAGCACGTTCACTATGGCTCCGAGGAGGGGCTGGATTTCACGAACATCTACTTCTACACGGTGCTGTTCCACGCGCTGCGCGCGTCGAACACCATCGCGATCGAGCGTGGCGCCGCTTTCGACGGTTTCGCCGACTCGACGTACGCGTCGGGGACGTTCTTCGACAAGTACACCGACGCCGCATGGGAGCCGCAGACCGAGAAGGTCAAGGAGCTGTTCACCGGCATCCACATCCCCACGCAGGACGATTGGCGCGCGCTCAAGGCATCCGTACAGGAACACGGCATCTACAACCAGAACCTGCAAGCAGTGCCTCCGACGGGTTCGATCTCGTACATCAACAACTCGACCAGTTCGATCCATCCGATCGCGTCGAAGATCGAGATCCGCAAGGAAGGCAAGATCGGTCGCGTCTACTACCCGGCCCCCTTCATGACGAACGAGAACCTCGAGTACTACCAGGACGCCTACGAGGTCGGCTACGAGAAGGTCATCGACACGTATGCTGCCGCGACGCAGCACGTCGACCAGGGCCTGTCGCTGACGCTGTTCTTCAAGGACACCGCGACCACGCGCGACATCAACAAGGCGCAGATCTACGCATGGCGCAAGGGCATCAAGACGATCTACTACATCCGCCTGCGGCAGATGGCGCTCGAGGGAACCGACATTTCCGAGTGTGTGAGCTGCATGCTCTGAGCCGCGTTCCCCCGCGCCTCGCTCAACGACCTGAATCTAGGAACTGATATGACTCCCGAACGGCTCAAGCTCGTCGACCACGTCCAGGCGATCAACTGGAATCGCATCCAGGACGACAAGGATCTCGAGGTGTGGAATCGCCTTGTGAACAACTTCTGGCTCCCCGAGAAGGTGCCGGTGAGCAACGACATCCAGTCGTGGAACACGCTCTCTCCCGAAGAGCAGACGCTCACGATGCGCGTGTTCACCGGGCTGACGCTGCTCGACACGATCCAGGGAACCGTCGGTGCCGTCTCGCTGATCCCCGATGCGATCACGCCGCACGAGGAGGCCGTCTACACGAACATCGCGTTCATGGAGTCGGTGCACGCGAAGAGCTACTCGTCGATCTTCTCGACGCTGTGCTCGACGCCGGAGATCGATGACGCGTTCCGCTGGTCGGTCGAGAACCCGAATCTGCAGAAGAAGGCGCAGATCGTCACGGACTACTACCGCGGCGACGACCCTCTCAAGCGCAAAGTGGCCTCGACGCTGCTGGAGTCGTTCCTGTTCTACTCGGGCTTCTACCTGCCGCTGTACTGGTCGTCGAAGGCGAAGCTGACGAACACGGCCGACATCATCCGCCTCATCATCCGCGACGAGGCCGTACACGGCTACTACATCGGCTACAAGTTCCAGAAGGGCATGGAAAAGCTCACTTCCGAGGAACGGGACGAGATCAAGGACTACACCTATTCGCTGCTGTACGAGCTGTACGACAATGAGGTGCAGTACACCCAGGACCTCTACGACGGTGTCGGTCTGACCGAGGACGTCAAGAAGTTCCTGCACTACAACGCGAACAAGGCCCTGATGAATCTTGGTTTCGAGGCACTGTTTCCGGCCGCGGTCACCGACGTGAATCCGGCGATCCTGTCGGCACTCTCGCCGAACGCCGATGAGAACCACGACTTCTTCTCGGGGTCCGGCTCGTCGTACGTCATCGGCAAGGCCGTCGCGACGGAAGACGAGGACTGGGACTTCTGAGTGATCGGTTTTCTTCCACCGTCCCATGGCACGCTGTCGCAGCGGCCGATGAGCGTCGGCCCGCCGTGAGAACTCTGCCCTCGGCCTTCGGCCACGGGGTGCCCGGCGCCTTCTAGACTCTGTCTCGTGGCAGAGAATTCCGCATCCGCTGACGCACCGCGCTTCAGCCCGGTGATCGCGCTGCTCGCGGTCTCGGCGATGTGGGAGGGGCAGCTCTCGGCGGTACTGAAGGATCTCGGCATTTCGACGCGCAAGTTCGCGCTGCTCGGTCACATCTACGCCGAGCCGGGCATCTCGTTCTCGGAGCTGGCGCGTCGCTCGCACATCACGGTGCAGTCCGCGCACACCGCCGTCCGCGCGCTCGTCGACGACGGCCTGGTCGAAGACGCGACATCTCACGCCGGAGCGGCGAGCGACCTCAGTGTGACGCGCCACGGCGAGCGGGTGCTGCGCGATGCTCGCGACCGGTTGGCGCAATTGGATGGTGCGCTGTCGGAGCACCTGCCCCAGGTTGCGCAGTCACTCGACGGCATCCGTGCGGGGATCGTGTGATCACCCCTCCGGTGCAGCGACCGTTGAAGATGCGCGGTCAGCGACGGGTTGAGACCGTGACCGTGAACTTGGCGTCACGAGCGACCTGGCGGGTGCGGCCGACGCTGCGCTCCAGCACCGCTCGGTAGCGGAGTGCGGAGTTCCACACGCACCAGAGCTCTCCGCCGGACCGGAGCACACGAGCGGCGTCGGCGAACATGCGCGGTGCGATCTGATCGGTGACAGCCGCGCCGCTGTGGAACGGAGGATTGAGTGCGATGAATGACGCCGAGCCGTCGCGGCGTGTGGCGAGTGAATCGTCCCGGCGCACGACGACTCGGGACTCGAGCCCGTTGGCGCGCACGGTGGCTGCCGTGGAGGCGATCGCCGCCGCCGACTGATCCACCGCGACGACGTGAGCTTCCGGATGAGCGAGTCCCAGGTGTGCCGCGACGACGCCCGTGCCGCATGCCAGGTCGATCCAGGGGTCTTCCGCCGTCCCGCCGGGCAGGTTCTCGGGCAGGTGCTGCAGCAGGAGCCGCGTGCCGATGTCGAGGCGAGCCCCGGCGAAGGCGCCGCCGTACGCGCAGATCGTCAGTCCGTCGACCCTCTGTGCGGCCGGTATCGGATCGCGGCCGTCGCGCGGCTCGCGCGCGATGAGGACGCGGGATTTCTGCCGGGCGCGCGTGACGTCGATCGTCGAGAAGAACCCGGCCAGCACGTCGTTCATCGTCCGCGTCATGTGCTTGAGCCGTCCTCCGGCGAAGACGACGACTCCCGGTGCCGCGTGCGCGGCGATGAGCCCCGCGATGTCGTCGAGGGCATCCAATGAGCGCGGCAACCGCAGGAGCACCACCTCCGCGCCGCGGACGAGCTCGGCGGCGAGCGGCAAGGAGCGGAAGCCGCCGTAGCCGAGATCGGCCGCGTTCGCGGCGAGTGCACGCTCTGCGGTCAGCGCATCCTGATGCACGCGCACGCCACGCGCGCCGTCGTGCACGGCGGCGAGCGCGAGCGCGCCGTATCCGTCGCCGATCACGACCAGGCGCCCTTCGTCTGCAGCCGCGCGAGCGGCGGCCGACTCATCGAGCAGCAGCCGGTCGGCGGCATCGACCGCGACGAGCCCGGGTGCCTCGATATCGGGCCGACGGCGCAGCGCGCCGAACGGAAAGCTCACGCCGGATCCGCGATGTCGGCGTATCGCAGGCGCGCGTCGCCCGGGGTGCATTCGTCGCCGATGCGGATGCCGGGAGCGATCGCACCGGCCGTGCGCAGTTCGATCAGGCACGCCACCGTGCGGCGGCGCAATTCCCACGGGTCGATCGTGTTCACGTAGATCTTCGTGCCGCCTTCGAACCCCGCTGGGGTGGAGATGCGCCACTTCAGCACGACGCGCCAGGGCATGGGCCAGGGCGCGCCCGCCGGGCGATAATGCCATTCCTCGTTCGTGGGCACGTGCACGCCGGTGGCGGCATGGAGGGCATGGACCAGGTCGGAGACGGCGCGGATGCCGGCATCCGAGTGCTCCTGCGGCAGGTTCGCGGTCGACGTCGAGAACACTTCGAGGGTGGGGTAGCGGTGACCGACGCCGGCGAACGCGACGGCGCCCTCTGTCGCGGCCACGACGAGGCCTTCCTCGACAGCCAGATCGGCGATCTCGTGCTGGTACAGCCGATGGTCTGCCGACAGCAGGCGCAGCTCGTGATCGACCTGGGGACCGTGCTCGTCGATCGCGACGAGCTGTTTGTGCAGATGCTCGAACGAGGCGCCCGCCGGGCGCAGCCAGTTCTGGAACACGGCCACATAGGCCGCGGCAGGCTGCGCCGCCTGAAGCTCGGCCAGGCACTGCACGGTGAAGGCGATGTAGGCGGCGTGCTCATCGGGGGTGAGTGTGCCCGCCGACGCGAGCTGATCATCGGTGCGGGCGCCGTCGACGACGTGGCGTCGCGCGACGATCACATCGTGCGAACCGCCGAGGAGGTCGAGCGCTGCCTCCTCGATCGACGGCTGCTCGACGCCGCTGGCATGCGCGCGGATCGCTGCGAGCGTTTCGATGTGTCTGCGCCCCTCCGGGGTCGAGAGGTACTCCTGCGCCCATTCGAACAGAGCGGAGGGCTGGCGGAACCCGTGGTTCTCGCGCCAGTATTCCGCCGAGACGATCTCGAACAGGTTGCCGAAACGGCGGAACTCCGCCGTGGTGTCGCGCAGCGCTGCAGCGGGAACATGCCGGTGCAGCGTGAAGCCCGGGCCGACGAGGCGCGCCTTCTCGGGCGTCGTCTCGAGGTAGCGGTCCGCGCAGAACGCGCACAGGCGGCGGGCGTCTCCGGGTTGCAGCGCCCGCACGTCATCCCGCGGAGCCGCGAGCGGACGATTCGCCCGCCCGGGTACCGTCCACACACGGGTCCCCGTCAGCGGGCCGATCTGCTTGACCGTTCCGTCCGGAAGCCGCTGGATCGCCGGTCGCGCGCCCTCGTTCATCCCCTCACCCGGCCGCAGAATCAGCCTGTGGCGGCGTCGACGGGATGCAGTCGCACGCGCACGATGTTGGTCGACTCGTCGATGTCGGCCACCGTGGGATAGGCCTTGACGAAATCAGAGAACGATCGGTGCCCGAGCGCCTTCTCGCTGAAGGAGGGATCCATCCGCTTGAGGAGATTCTTCACGGTCGACAGGTGCAGCCACTCGTCGTCGGTGCGCACCTGTTCGAGCTTCAGGGCACGGCTGAGCAACTCGGATGCCGGGTCCTCGGCGGGCTTGCGGCGCCGAGACGGCGACGAGATCTCGGCATCCGCCCTCTTCTGCGCCGCCTGCGTCGCGGGGGGCGACACGACGCCCGGCAGGGAGTCGTAGGCGTCGAACTGGTCGCACGCAGCGGCGAGCGACTTCGCGGTCGAGCCGGCCACGCCGACGCCCACGACGATGCGGCCGAGCCGCTTGCAGCGCTGCGCGAGCGGCACGTAGTCGCTGTCGCCGGCGACGATCACGACGTGTGTGAGGTCGGGAAGGCGGAACATGTCCTCGACGGTGTCGACGGCCAGGCGGATGTCGGCGCCGTTCTTGGCGTAGGCGGCGGCGGGAAACAGCTGCACGAGGTCAACGGCGCGCGCCACGAGCTGCGAGCGGTAGAACGCGTTGACCGGCGACGACCAGTCCGCGTAGGCGCGGGTCAGCACGAGGGTGCCGAACGATGCGGCGTAGTCGATGATCGCTCCGACGTCGATCGTGGCGTCCTTGAGCCTCTGGGCGATCGTGGGTTCGTCCGGATCGGCGATGATCTTCTGGCGGTCACCGGCGTAGGCGTTGCGGCCGTGGACGCGGTCGTACCAGCTCATCACGATGTTGTCGAAGTCGAGATAGACCGCCACGCGGGGGTTCTGCGGATCAGGCATGTCAACGCTCCTGGGGGTAGACCACGCCCAGCTGGGCGCGGATGTCGTCGAGCGCGCGCATGATCGCGACGGACTCGCCGAAGGGCAGCAGGTCGCTGTCGGTACGTCCGGAGGCGACCAGTTCTTCCGCGGCGAGCGCCTGGAACTGCATACCGCGACCGGCTGTCTCCGAGGCGTACTTCTCGAGGAGGGTGCCGTCCGTCGAGGTCACCCGGAAGGACGCCGGCGTGTACCAGACCGCATCGATGTCAATCCTTGCGCGGGTTCCGATGACGTGGGCGACATTGGGTCCCGCGGCGCGGGAAGACGCGATCAGCGACGATACGCCGCCGCCGCTGTGGGTCGCGGCGATGACCGCTTCGGTGTCGGCGCCGGTTGGACCCACCGTGCCGACCGCGCGAATCCCGGCCATCGTGCCGAGGATGTCCCACGCGAACGAGACGGGGTAGATGCCGAGGTCGAGGAGGGCCCCGCCGCCCAGCTCGAGCGCGTTGAGGCGATGGGCCGGATCCGTCGGCAGGCTCTGGGTGTGGTCGGCGACGACGGCGCGCACGTCTCCCAGGACACCGCCGGCGATGATCTCGCGGACGCGGACCATATGAGGCAGATAGCGGGTCCACATGGCTTCCATCGCGAGCAGCCCCCGCGACTGCGCGAGCGCCTGGATCGCCGTGGCCTCTTCGGCATCCAGCGTCACGGCCTTCTCGATCAGGACGTGCCTGCCCGCCTCGAGGGCGAGCATCGCGTGCTCGTGGTGGCGGCTGTGCGGTGAGGCGATGTAGATGATGTCGACGTCGGGATCGTCGACCAGTGCCGCGTAAGAGCTGTGGGCGCGCCGGATACCGAACTCAGCGGCAAACGCCTCGGCTGACTCTCGGCGACGGGAACCCACGGCGGTGAGATTCAGGCCTGCGATGCGCAGATCATTCGCGAAAGCGTGCGCGATGCCGCCCGTCGCGAGGATCCCCCAGCGCAGTCCAGTCATGCCTTGAGCCTATCGGCGCGAGGCCTCGCCACAGGTGTGCACGGTACTCCGGGCCGTCGAACCGGGCCCGGGACGCCCGCGGCGGCGCGGTCATGCGGAGAACGGTACGCGGCCGCTGCGGACCGGCGACGCGCCGCGTAGGCTCGAACGGTGACCGAAGACGCA